>SDBS01004618.1_pt1 | contig 13479 bp, 7 predicted proteins | sample 2277091 | NCBI WGS metagenome assembly SDBS01 (sample SAMN10404972, study PRJNA504765) | marine sediment metagenome | isolation source: marine sediment core GS10_PC15, 163 cmbsf | place: Arctic Ocean: Southern Knipovich Ridge | collected 2010 | reverse complement strand
CCTCAGGATCTCAGGCGTGGGGGTGTGGGTGCGGTTCATGGTCCACTCCATGTTGGACTGGCCGGAACAGAGCCAGACCTCCCCGACCAGGATGTCCACCAGGGTAACGGCAGGACTCCGGCTGCCGCTTATGGTCATGGACGACGGGTCGGCGTCCGCTGTCACTGGCTCGAGCCTGACCCGCCAGAACCCCTGAACGCCGGCGTCCGAGGTGACCGTCTGTCCCTTAAACCGGACGGTGACGGATTCACCGGCTCCCGCCCATCCCCAGAGCGTGATGGGGCTGTTCTGCTGGATCACCATGTGGGAGCCGATGACCGCAGGGATCTTGATCTCGGCCTGAAGCGGCCCGGACAGAAGCAAAAGCCCCGCCAGGAACATCAAGGGAGTTAAAGCCGCGTTTCTCGGATTTATGAAACTCATGGATTCCCTCCTGTTGGATATCGATTCATGCTTAGATGTCACATCCCATTATTTTTGGGAGCGAAGGCCCTCACCGGCCCCTCAGCTCGTAATCAGATCCCATCTGTGTCTCAAACTCCACGACTCCCTCCTCCGGCTGCCTGACTGAAACCTCGGTCCCTTGGCTGAAGACGGAAACCGGCCCCGCGATGCGGATCCGGCAGGTGTTTCCCAGCAAGGACCTAAGAGTTGCGCGGCTCAACCGGCCGTTCTCCCAGAGCATATCCACCTCGAAGCCGCCCCTGGCTCTCAAGCCCTTGACCTCTCCGGCCGGCCAGAGTCCCGGCAGTGCCGGCAGCAGGTGGAGCTCCCGTTCGTGCGACTGGAGCAGCAGCTCGGCCACGGCTGCAGAAATCCCGAATGTGCCGTCCACCTGCAGAGCCCGGGAACAGATGCTGAACAAGTTCTGGTAGGTATAGTGGTGGATGTAGTAATCGAAGTTGGCCAGGGCATTGTCCGGGTCATAGAGGCGGGCCCAGCAGGCCATCTTCCAGGCGGATGCCCAGCCGTTTCCCTTCAGGCCGCGCTGCTCGAGGACGACCCTGCAGCCCTCTGCCAGATCCGGAGTGGTCCGGGCCGAGATCTGATGGCCCGGATACAGCCCATAGAGGTGGGAGATGTGACGGTGGCTGCCCTCTTTCTGGGGCCAGTCCTCCAGCCACTCCTGAAGGTCTCCGTTTTTGCCGATCCGCATGGGAGCCAGCCGCTCCCGGGCCTCCAGGACTGTGCGGGCGAATTCCGGGTCGATCTCCAGGACCGAGGCCGCCTCGGCCACGTATCCGAAGAGATCGCCCAGGAGCTGCATGTCGATGGTGGAACCGGCACAAATCGTGGTTCCCGGTGTCAGGTAATCGCACGTCTCGTCCAGGAAGGGATCGTTTCCCGGCCAGCTCGGGAAATTCTCGGGCGAGGTGGAGGGATTGGTCACCAGCCATCCATAACGCGGGTGCTCGACCAGGAAATCCAGGAAAAATTGTGCACAGCCCCTCAGGATGGGATACGCATCTTTCAGGAAGGCCCTGTCTCCTGTGAACAAGTAGTGTTCCCACAGGTGGGTACAGAGCCAGGCCCCGCCGGCCGTGAAGGTCCCCCAGTCCGGGCCGTCCATGGGAGCGGCCACGCGCCAGATGTCCGTGTTCTGATGGAATACCCAGCCCTGGGCTCCATAGTGCTCTCGGGCGATATCGCTGCCCTGGTCTGTCAGCTCACGGATCATCGCGAACAGGGGTTCCGCGCATTCAGAGAGGTTGCCCACCTCGGCCGGCCAGTAATTCATCTCCGTGTTGATGTTGGTGGTGTACTTGGAGTCCCAGGAGGGATTCATGTCCTCATTCCAGATCCCCTGCAGGTTGGCCGGCTGGGTCCCGGGCCGGGAAGATGAGATCAGCATGTAGCGCCCGAACTGGAGACACAGTGCCGCCAGGTTGGGATCGTTGGTGCCGTCGAAGCGTTCCATGCGCTCATCGGTGGGCAAGTAGGAAGTCCGCGTCGATCCCAGATCCAGGGAGACCCGCCCGAAGAGGCGCCGATGTTTCCGCACGTGATCCGCTTTGACATCGGAGTACGCCCTTCCCTCGAGGGCCGACAGGACCGCGTCCACACTCTCATGCGGATCGGCGCTCACATCCCGGTAGTCGACAAAGCTAGTGGCCGCAGCTATATAGAGGGTCACGGCATCAGCGTTGGCCACGATTAGGTCGGTTCCCTCCACTCGCACGCGCCCACCCTCGGAAACGGCTTGCAGCCGGCCTTCGTAGTGGAGGCGTCCCGCAACCCCCAGGTAGTCCGCGGATTTTCCCGTGATCACCAGCCCGTCGTCTCCAAAGCCATCCATCCTGTAGTAGTCCGTGGCATAATTGGAATGGGCGTTGTTCCGAAACGCGCGCAGCCTGGCTGTAAAAGAGAGGCTGCCGGGCTGCGAGGCCGTCAGCCTGATCACGACCACCTGGTCGACGGGTGTGACAAACACCTCCCGTGTATAGGACACACCGCCCTGTTCGTAGCGCGTAGTGACCACGGCCGAGTCCAGATCGAGCTGGTGCCGGTAGTGAGACACCTCCGCTCCTTGAGAGAATTCCAGCGTAAGCTCTCCGAAGGACTGGTACTTTTGCTGCTCGATGGGATAACCCATCAGGTGGCGCCCGAACAGTTTATGCGCCTCGAGGTATTCACCGGCAAAGATCAGCCTCTGAATCTCTGGGAGCGCCCGAAAGCCTCCCTCGACGGTCTGGGAGTAGGGCCCCCCGGACCAATAGGTCTCCTCGTTGAAGTGGATCTTCTCCGTATCTGTGAGCCCGTAGACCATGGCACCCAACCTGCCGTTGCCCACCGGGAGGGCATTGTCCCATCGATCGGCCGGATGGGTGTACCATAGAAGGGTGGTCGGGTCCATATCCCGGAGAGTCATGGAATCGACCCCGGTGCGGCACGCAATCGCAAGCCCGCACAACAGCAGAATCAGTACGAATCTATGTCGCATACCAGACTCCCCATGGCAGCCTTCACCTCCGGGCACGCCGCTCCTTATCCTGGCGGAGGAACTCCCTGTCCAGCTCCTCAGAATCACCATACTGCTCCCGCAGCCTGGCCAGCTCCTCTTTGAGTTCGGTCACCTGTGCACTGTAGGCCGGATCCGCGTAGACGTTGTGGAGCTCGTTCGGATCCTTCTCTAGATCATAGAGCTCCCAGGCGTCGATGTCATGATAGAAGTGGATGAGCTTGTACCGGTCCGTGCGGACTCCGTAGTGCCGCTTGGCCATGTGCACGGCCGGAAACTCGTAGTAGTGGTAGTATACAGACTTTCTCCAGGCCTCGGCCCCGCTGTCAAGAAGGAGCGCCTTCAGCGACGCTCCCTGCATGCTCTCGGGCGCCTGGATCCCGGCCAAATCCAGGAAGGTGGGGCCGAAATCCAGGTTGAGGACCAGGTCGGGATTGACCGACCCGGCGGGTATAGCGCCGGGGAAGCGAACCAGCAGCGGCATGCGCAGCGATTCCTCGTACATGAACCGTTTGTCGAACCAGCCGTGGTCTCCCAGGAAAAATCCCTGGTCCGAGGTATAGACCACCAGGGTGCTGTCGGCCAGGCCGGACCGGTCCAGATAGTCCAGCACCCGCCCGATGCTCTCGTCCACGGCAGCGATGCAGCCCAGATAATCCTCCAGGTAGCGCTGGTACTTCCAGCGAACCAGCTCATCGCCCTGGGGGTTTTCCCGCGCGTACGCCTCCTGCTTGGGCCCGTAGGCCGCCTCCCACGCGGCCCTCTGCGCGTCGTCGAGCCGGGCCGGAGGATCCGCCATCTTGAGGTCATTTCCCGGCTGCATGTGGTCGCGCAGGGTCATCTCCTGCTCCCGGGCCGCCTCCGAGCGGGTGGCGTAGTCGTCGAATAGAGTCTCGGGCTCGGGGAAAACCGTGTCGTCGTACATGGTCAGGTGACGCACCGCCGGCTGCCAGTTGCGGTGGGGGGCCTTGTGGTGCAGCATGACAAGGAAAGGCCTGTCCGGATCCCTCCGGTTCTCCAAGAAATCCAGGGCGAAGTCTGTGATCAAATCCGTGACGTAGCCCGGGAACCGCTTCCGCTCCCCCATCTCGATCATGTCCGGATTGTAATAGCTCCCCTGCCCGGGCAGGACGTTCCAGTAGTCGAATCCCGTGGGATCGCTCTTCAGATGCCATTTTCCGATCATGGCGGTCTGGTAGCCGGCCTGCTGCAGCAGCTTGGGAAACGTGAGCTGGGTGCCGTCGAAGCGGAGTGCGTTGTCGCGCAGTCCGTTGAGATGGCTGTAGCGGCCCGTGAGGATCACGGCCCGGCTGGGTGCGCATATGCTGTTGGTGCAGAAGCAGTTTTCGAAACGCATGCCCTCGGTGGCGATGCGGTCGATGTGGGGCGTGGCATTGATGCGGCTGCCGTAGGCGCCTATGGCGTGCGAGGCGTGGTCGTCCGTCATGATGAAGAGGATGTTGGGTTTTTCGGGAAACGCCGGTCTGTCCCTGCCGCAGCCTGTCAAGGTTAGGACGGCCAGGCCCAGGCATACAGTCCAGATGAGTGTATCTTGCTTCAAGGCTTCCTCCTTGCCGGTCCGGGCGGCATATTTTCCCTAACGTATCGCGTCAGGAGTTCGAAGAGATGGCGGGACGTGTTCTCCCCCTCTCTTATCCCATGGGTGCGGTTGGGGTAGGACATCATGGTGAAGGGTTTGTTATGCTTGATGAGCTCGTTGGTCAAGGCCTCGAAGCTCTGGTAGTGCACGTTGTCATCGGCTGTGCCGTGAACGATCAGCAGGTTCCCCTGCAGTCGATGGGCAAAGGTGATGGGAGAGCCGTCGCGGTAGCCCGCCGTATTGTCATCGGGCAGCCCCATGTACCTTTCCTGGTAGATCGTGTCGTAGTAGAGCTGGTTGGCGACAAAGGCGATGGCCATGGCCGTGCTGTAGAGCTCGGGGTAGCGGAAGATGGCGTTCAGGCTCATCTGCCCTCCCCCGCTCCATCCCCATATTCCCACACGGTCCGGATCCACATACTGGCGTTCGGCCAGGATGACCCTGAGGGCGGCGGCCTGGTCGGCCGAGGCCAGGATGCCGATCTGGCGGTAGATGCATTTGCGCCACTCCCTGCCCCTGGGAACGTTGGTGCCGCGGTTGTCGATGCTCATCACCAGGTATCCCTGTTGGGTGAGCATGGTGTGCCAGAGATAGTTGCGCCCACCCCATCGGTTCTGGACCGTGGAGCCGGCCGGCTCCCCGTAGACATAGAGCAGAAGCGGGTATTTCTTCCCGGGATCGAAGTCGGGAGGTTTCATGCACCAGGCATCGAGCAGAACACCCTCCCCGATATCAACCCGGAAAAACTCGACGGGCTGCCTGGCCAGGGCGGTGACCTGGGACCCGAGTTCCGCGTTGTCCGCCAGCACCCGGACGGTCTCGTGCCCGGGGAGCCGGATAAGCTCGGTCACGGTGGGCGTGTCAAAGGTCGAATAGGTATGGATGGCCCAGCGCCCGTCCCTCGAGACCTGGTACCCGTGGCTGCCAGGCTGGTCCTCCGGCGTCAGCCGCTCGAGGGTCCCGGAACCGTCCAGCGGCACCCTGTACAGGAGCCTCTCGGTCGGCCTGTCCGGGCAGGCGATGAAGTACAGCCAGCCGTTTTCTTCGTCCAGCCGCAGGATGCGCACCACGTCATAGTCCCCTGGTGTCAGGCAGGTGGTGTCGTTCCCGTCCCTCGATATGCGGTAGGCATGGTTCCAGCCGTCGCGCTCGCTCACCCAGGTGAAATGCCTGTCTTCGCCCAGCCAGTACAGGTCGTCCACCACCTCGACCCAGGCATCATCCCTGTCCGTGAACACGGTCCGTGTCCTGCCGGTGAAGATATCTCCCAGCATGACCTGGTTGGTGTTCTGCAGCCGGTTGAGCCGCTGCAGCACGATCTCCCGCGAGCTGGCGGCCCAGTCCATGCGCGCGATGTAGAAGTCACGCGAATCGCCCTCCAGGTTGAACCACAGGGTGTTGCCGCCCCGGGCGCTCACCACACCCACGCGGCATCGGGAGTTTGTCTCCCCGACCTTGGGATATTTAAATGTGATGATGCGGGGGTAGAGGCCGTCGGTGTTGTTGATCATGTGGAATTCTCTCACCTCGGAGGTGTCGAGCTGCCAGTAGGCGATGTGCTTCCCGTCCGGGCTCCATCGGAACCCGTCCCTGAGTCCGAACTCCTCTTCGTACACCCAGTCGAACGTGCCGTTGATGATATATTCGGAACCAGCCTGAGTCAGCCGGGCGATGCGGCCAGTCCTGAGATCCTCTACATAGATGTTGTTCTGCATGACGTAGCCCACCCGGTTTCCGTCGGGCGAGAACTTGGCGAACATCAGGGAGGACGGCTCGAACCGTCTGCCCAGCTGCTGCAGTCTGCTGCTGGCCAGATCCAGCACCCAGTAATCGCCGCGGGTATTCTGCCTCCAGACCCTTTGGGTGTTGGTAAAGATGAGGAGTTTTTCGGCGTCCCGGGACCAGATATAGTTGGATATGTGCAGAGGCTTGTCATGGCCCTGGGGGATGAGATCTTCGGCCTTGACCAAGATCTCCCATGCGCCGCTTTCCGGATCGTACCGCACGATATCCCGGGTCTCCTGCAGGCTCTCCGAGTCTTCCAGGGTCGTGTATCCCTGTCCGGCGGCCAGCCAGCGGGCCGGGCCTAACCTCTGGCCGGAAAACTCCTCCGGGTCAAAGATCCGTTCCAGCGTAACCAGCGCCTCCTGATCATACTGAGCAGGCGGCGTAGGGCCTGTCCCGCACCCAAAAAACAGCAGGAAGCCGGAGGCGGCCAAAGCAAGCCAGAGATGTTTGTTCATGGTGTTCTCTCCCCTGATGTAAGAAGCCATGGATGTATTTCCTTGTCTAACACATCCCCCGGCGCCTTGTCAAAATATTCTCTGAACGAGCAAGCATATCCAAAACCGTGTTGATTTTGGCCTGGATTATTGACAAAAAATACCTATTCAGAACTTAGTGAACTAGAGAAATTTTGTCTATTCGATCATCCAGCGTCGAGTCGCTTTCGTTCAGGAGCTGGCCAGCTTCTTGTAGGTCTCGTACCTCTGTTTGGCTTCCTGCGCGGCCCGCTCGAACAGGATTTTAGCCTGCTCCGGATACTGCTGCTCCAGGGTGCGGTAGCGGATCTCGTTCTTGAGGAACTCCCCGTACTCCAGCTTGGGTTCGCGCGAGTCCAGCGCCAGCGGGTTCTTGCCTTCCGCGGCTAGATTCGGATTGAACCGGTAGAGGAGCCAGTATCCGGAATCCACGGCCAGCTTCTCCTCCTGCTGGGTATTGCTCATGTCGATCCCGTGGTTGATGCAGGGAGAATATGCGATGATCAGCGAAGGCCCGTCAAACGCTTCCGCCTCGAGGAAAGCTTTGAGGCACTGGTTCATGTTGGCGCCCATGGCCACTGAGGCCACATAGATGTAGCCGTAGGTCATGGCCATCATGCCCAGGTCCTTCTTCTTGGTACGCTTGCCCGCCGAGGCGAACTTGGCCACCGCCCCGGTAGGCGTGGCCTTGGAGGCCTGGCCCCCGGTGTTGGAGTATATCTCGGTGTCGAGCACCAGGATATTGACGTTGCGGTTCATGGCTAGGACATGGTCCAGGCCGCCGTATCCGATGTCATAGGCCCAGCCGTCGCCCCCGATGCTCCAGACGCTCTTTTCCACGATGTAATCCTGGAGCTCGATGATCTTGTCCAGGACCGGAACGGCATCACCGGAGGCCTCAGACCTGGCGGCGGGGAGCAGCTCCTTTACGGCCGTGGCAGCGGCCATGGCCTCGTCGTCCACCGCGTTCCAGAGCTCGAGGCTCTTCTTCAATGCGGCCGTCAGTCCTGGCGTGGTCCCTTTTTCCAGGAGCGTTTCGATGTTGGACCACAGCTGCCGGCGGTTGGCGTCCACGGCCAGCCTCATTCCGAAACCGTATTCGGCATTGTCTTCGAACAGGCTGTTGGCCCAGGTGGGGCCGCGGCCCTGCTTGTCCTTGCAGTATGGGACTGTGGGGAAGGTCCCGCCGTAGATGGACGAGCAGCCGGTGGCGTTGGCGATGATCATGCGGCCCCCGAAGAGCTGGGATGCCAGCTTGACGTAAGGGGTCTCGCCGCAGCCGCCGCAGGCGCCGCTGAACTCGAAATACGGCATCAGGAACTGGCTGCCCTTGAGTGTCTCCCGCCTGATTCCATCCAGCACGTTGTCGGGCAGGGCATCGAAGAACACGGCCTTCTCCGCCTCCCCAGCCTCTCGCACCTCCTCGAGAGATCCCATCTCCAGGGCCTTTACCTTGGAGGGACAGGTGTTGGCACAGCTGCCGCAGCCCACGCAGTCTTCGATGTAGACCTGTAGGCGGAACCGCAGGTCGCGGTCGTTCTTGGTGTTGGACTTGAGGGTCACGAATCCGTCCGGCGCCCCTTCCAGATCCTGGGGAGCGACCTGTTTGGCCCGGATGGTGGCGTGCGGGCAGACCAGAGAGCACTGGTTGCACTGGATGCAGTTCTCAGGTATCCAGTGCGGAACGTGGGGGGCCACCCCGCGCTTTTCCAGGCGGGTGGTGCCGGTGGGGATGAATCCGTCATACGGCATCTGAGAGACGCTGATATCGTCGCCTTTGAGGCGCATGATGGGCTCGATCACCTCTTTGGCGAAGGTTTCGGCATCTTCGGGGATAAGCTGAGGTGTGGGAGCCGATTTTGTGATCGTATCCGGCACCGGGACATCTTCCAGGGCGGCGGCGGTCTTGTCCACCGCGTCCCAGTTCATCTTGACGATGTTCTCCCCCTTACTGATAAAGGTCTTTTTGATGGCGTCCTTGATCAGCTTGAGGGCCTCTTCTTCGGGAAGGACACCCGAGATCTTGAAGAAGGCGGCCTGCATGACCGTGCTGATGCGGGCTCCCAGACCCACACTCTCCGCGATCTTCAGGCCGTCGATGTTGTACACCTTGATCTTCTTGTCGATGATGGTCCGCTGCAGGTCTTCGGTCAGGTTCTCGAACACCTCATCGGCCTTCCAGTTGGAGTTGAGTAGGAAGGTCCCTCCCTCCTTGATGCCCTCGAGGATGTCGTAGCGTCCGATGTAAGAGGTCTTGTGCAGGGCCACAAAATCCACGTGCTTGAGGAGATACTGAGACTTTATCTCCTCCTTCCCGAACCTCAGGTGGGAGACGGTAACGCCTCCCGACTTCTTGGAATCGTACTGGAAATAGCCCTGGGTGTACATGTCGGTGTTGTCGCCGATGATCTTGATGGAGTTCTTGTTGGCGCCGACCGTGCCGTCGGAGCCGTAGCCCCAGAACCGACAGCGGATGGTGCCCTGGGGTTCTGTCTCGAGCTCTTCTCCCAGGGGAAGCGACTTCCCGGTGACATCGTCTTTGATCCCCACCGTGAAATCATGGAAGCAGGCTCCGTCCAGGTGATCGTACACGGCCTTGACCATGGTGGGTGTGAACTCCTTGGAACTCAAGCCGTAGCGGCCTCCCACGATGGTGACATCCCTGTCGTACAGGGCGACCTTGACGTCCAGATACAGGGGCTCGCCGATGGAGCCGGGTTCCTTGGTGCGGTCCAGGACCGCGATCTTTTTCACGCTGGCCGGTATGGCGCCGAGCAGTGCCTCCACAGAGAACGGACGGTAGAGCCGCACCTTGACGGCTCCCACTTTTTCGCCGCGCTCGAGGAGATAATTGATGGTTTCCTCAATGGTCTCGGTCGAAGACCCCATGCAGATGATGATCTTTTCCGCATCCGGGGCCCCGATGTAATCGAACAGGTGGTACCGGCGCCCGATCTTGGCCGCCAGCTTGTCCATGTACTCCTGCACGATGGCGGGGGTGGCCTCGTAATATTTATTGACGGTTTCCCGGCCCTGGAAGTAGACATCGGGATTCTGGGCCCCCACCTTGATCTGGGGTTTTTCAGGATTCATGGCCCGGGCTCGGAAATCTTCCACGTATTTCATTTCCAGCAGCTCGCCCATGGTCTCATAGGGGATGACCTCCACCTTCTGCACCTCGTTGGATGTGCGGAATCCGTCGAAAAAATGCACGAACGGGACCTTTGATTTCAAAGCGGCCAGGTGGGCGACCACGGCCAGATCCATCACCTCCTGAACGGAACCTGCGGCAATGAGTCCAAAGCCCGTGTTCCGGGCGGACATCACGTCGGAGTGGTCGCCGAAAATGGACAGCGACTGGCAGGCCAGCGAGCGGGCCGACACGTGAAAGACTGTGGGCAGCATTTCACCGGCGATCTTGTGCATGTTGGGCAGCATCAACATCAGCCCCTGCGAGGCCGTGAAGGTGGTGGTCAGGGCTCCGGCCGAGAGGCTGCCGTGCACGGCCCCGGCAGCGCCGCCCTCGGACTGCATCTCGATTACTTCCAGCGTCTGACCGAACAGGTTCTTCCGTCCCTGGGCGGCCCAGGCGTCTGCCAGCTCCCCCATGAGCGATGACGGCGTGATGGGATAGATGGCCGCCACTTCGCTGAAGGCGTAGGCGACATGAGTCGCGGCCGTGTTTCCTTCGGTGGGTTCGTAAATCTTTGTCATCCTTTGTCTCCTCTCAGATTTTCAAGCAGTCAGCAGTGAAACGCCATATTATAAATGTTAGGATTGCTTTTACCAACTCCTTGATGATTTTTATATTTATTTGGTGTCAGTCTTCTTTCATTTCGGTGCGGCCTTCCAGCGACTTCTTGATGGTCACCTGATCGGCGAAATCCAGGTCTGAACCGACCGGCAGCCCCATGGCCAGCCGCGTGACCTTCACGCCGCAGTCCTTGAGAAGCCCGGCCAGGAACAGGGCCGTGGCCTCGCCTTCCACCGTGGGATTGGTGGCCATGATGACCTCCTTGAAGCCGCCTTCCCTTACGCGTGCGACCAACTGGTCGGCCTTCAATTCATCGGGACCCACCCCCTTCAGCGGGGACAGGGCTCCCAGCAGGACATGATAACGCCCCTTGAAGACACCCGTACGCTCGATGGAAGCGATGTTGAACGGCTCCTCGACCACACACAAGGTCTCATCCCCGTCCACTTCCTTGGTGCAGTGAAAACAGGGATCCCGGTGGGTCAGGCTGTTGCATACGGAACAGTAAAAGAGGTTGCGCTTGGCATCCTTTATGGCATCGGCCAGACTGTCCGCCTCCGCTTGAGGCAGCCCGATCAGGAAGAATGCGATCCTCTGGGCGGATTTTGCCCCGATGCCGGGGATCTTCTTGATCTCCTCGATAAGGCGCTGGAGGGGGTGGTTTTTTTCCAGCATCAGAACAGTCCCGGGATTTTGAGACCGGCTCCCATGGCGCCCATTTTCTGGGAGACTTCCTCGTCGACCTTGGCGCCGGCATCGTTGAAGGCGGCCGTGATCAGGTCCTCAAGCATCTCCACGTCGTCCTTGTCCACGACCTCGGGATCGAGCTTGACGGACAACAGGCTCTTGGTACCGTCCAGGGTGACGACGACCATGCCGCCTCCGGAGGAACCCTCCACTCGCATCTCGCTCAGCTCGCGCTGCATATTCTCCTGCATCTCCTGGGCCTGTTTGAGCATTTTTTGCAGGTTACCCATGCCTTTCATGATGATCTCCTCTAATCCACCAGATCTTTGAAGTTCCTGGTGGCGACTTTCTCGCCTTTCTTGGGTTCGATGGACAGGATCTGCGCCTTGAACGTCTGCATGAAGCTCTTCACCGCCGGATCGTTGAGCACGTCATCCGCGGATGTGCTGTTCCCGGACTCAGGCGGGCGGCCTGCCGGCCGCGGCTCGACCGTCTGCGCTTCTTTCTGAGGCGCCCGGCTTACCTCCGCCTTTCTGGAAGGAGGGAGGGAGGCCGGGGGCTCCGGTGGCGTGGCGGCCTTGGAGACGGCCTGCAGCACAGGGCTCGATTGCGGCTCAGCCGGTTTCACTTTCGGCTGCGCCCGGGTTTCCCGTTCGGGCATCGCCGGGCCCCGCCCGCCCAGTTCCTGCACCTTTTTCAACAGGTCCTCCAAGGGAGTGAGCCTGCGGTAGTGGCAGAGCTTGACCAGCATGGCTTCCAGATAGATGCGGGGATGGGAAGAGAACTTCAGGCCCTGTTCACCCTGTTGGAGAGAAAGAAGATACCGCAGCAGGTCTTCGGGCCCGGCCTTGGCGGCCTCATCCCTCAGTCGCTGGATTTCTTCGGCCGTGAAGGGCAGCAGCTCATTCGCGTTTTTGACGGAACGGACAAGCAGAAGATCGCGGAAATGCCGGATAAGCTCTTCATGGAATCTGCGCAGGTCATAGCCGCTGTCTGTGACCTTTTCCACCAGCATGAATATCCGGTCCGGCTGCTCCTCCAGGATGGATGAGGAACACTGGAAAAGGAGATCACGACTGATGGTGCCCAGGATCTCCTTGAGGTCTTCGTCCTTCACCCGGTCTCCGGAAAAGGCGACGGCCTGGTCCAGCAGGCTCTGGGCATCGCGCAGGCTTCCCTCCGCGGCATCGGCGATCAGGTTGAGCCCCGGATCCGAGATGGTGATGCCCTCCTTGCCCGCGATCCAGCGCAGTTGATCGATGATCTCGGAATGGGATATACGCTTGAACTCGAAGTGCTGGCAGCGGGAGACGATGGTCGCCGGCACCTTGTGGAACTCGGTGGTGGCGAAGATAAAGACCGTGTTGGGCGGCGGCTCTTCCAGTGTCTTGAGCAGGGCGTTGAATGCGGACTTGGACAGCATGTGGATCTCATCGATGATGATGACCTTGGTGCGGCAGTGGATGGGCTTGTACTGCACGCCTTCGCGCAGGGACCTCACGTCGTCCACGCTGGTGTTGGAGGCGCCGTCGATCTCGATCACATCCACTGACCGGTCTTCGTTGATCTCGGTGCAGAATTCGCAGACATTGCACGGCGTGGGGGTGGGTCCTTCCTTGCAGTTCAGGGCCTTGGCCAGGATGCGGGCGGCCGTGGTCTTCCCCACTCCCCGGGTCCCGGAAAAGATGTAGGCCTGGGCGACACGCTGGTTCTGTATGGCGTTCCTGAGCGTCTGTTTCACGCCCTGCTGCCCGATCATCTCATCGAAGTTCATCGGCCTATACTTTCGGGCATACACTAAATAACTCATGTGTTCGATCCGTTGAATCCGGGTGAGGATGCGGAGTTTTCGATCCTATCTACGGGCAGGGTATTTTAGCACACTTCCCTCTGAAATAAAATGTTTCTCTACCTCTTTCTGCAATTCAGACAGTAGAGGGTATTTTGGAAAAAATCCACTAGAAGCGTTAGGAGCAAAGATCTTAATTTGAGGTAAGAAGAGGGTCCTGGATGAGGAAAGGAACTTCAAAGAGTCATTCCCTCTGGGAAGATAGAGGAAAGAATGTCAGAGAGGAGAGAGGATCTACCAAAACACACACACAACGCCCGATAGACATGGCCTCTGATAATCACGGGCCACGCGGCCAGTTCAAACCTCTGAGAAAATCTCTACGGATTCTTCTGATCTTCCGAAGGAGTTTACTTTTACCTGGCTCCT
>SDBS01004616.1_pt1 | contig 13480 bp, 12 predicted proteins | sample 2277091 | NCBI WGS metagenome assembly SDBS01 (sample SAMN10404972, study PRJNA504765) | marine sediment metagenome | isolation source: marine sediment core GS10_PC15, 163 cmbsf | place: Arctic Ocean: Southern Knipovich Ridge | collected 2010 | reverse complement strand
GTGGAACACCAAAAGTAGGTGTCTTTGATGAACAAGTAGGTAAAGCAATACTAGTTACATGGGAAAATCAAGATGACGTAGCAGACAATATAGTTTTTCGATATACAGTTTCAAGGGATGTTAACACAGCAGAAGTATTCAGTCCCATCTTTAGTTCGTTAAGAAATATTGAAGAGAGTATTGTAAATACAAAAGGGGAAGAAATGTTTTTCTATTTAGATGAAGATGTAAAACCTGGTAATAATTATACATATCAAATTAGTGCAGGTAGTATTCAAGGTAATCCAAACCCACAACTATCAGATGATACAAGACCTATAACAATTAGTAAACTAACAGTTCCAAGTAACATTGTATCAGAAGCACATCTAATTGTAAACAGACAACTAACACCGATAACACAAATTACATGGTGGGAATCATTCATTCAATTAGTTAATGCAGAAGTATTTGTTCAGGATGTATTCACCACAACATCAAACCCACAACAAGAATCATACAGACTTGCATTAGAACCTATTCCAAATCCTAACGGAACTAACAACTGTGATCAAGCACTTCACTTTAGATACTCAAAGAATATTGATGAGGGACAGTCGTTTGAAATTGTAACATCAATCATTGAAAAACAAATCATACGTGACGATGACACTGGTGTTGAAGTGGAAGTAGAAGTTGATACATTAAGACACCAAAAGATTATGACTGTAGATAGATTCGCAATCACAGATACCGTAAAACAAAAATGGTTAGTCATACATCCACAGGATCAATCAATACTAAACTTCACTAACCTAGAAATACAATTCGATATCACTGGTGAGAATGTAACTTCCCAAGACTATAGAACAATCACATTCTGGAATATCTTTTTAGCAGTACCTAATAGTCAGAACTGTTAGTTTGCTTCATCTTCCCTTTCAGCATCCCTACCAACTAGTCCCTGCCAAATACTTTTTCTAGCATCATCTTTTATGGTGTATGCTCTCTCAATCTTATTCTTGTTTATCTTATCAATCAATGTACTTTGAGTATTGTTCTTATCTCTCAATGACTCTGATGATTTTGCATCTATAGAATACTTGAAACTTGATACCAAGTTTAGAATCTGCTTCATTAAAACCTCTGCCCTTTTCCAACTCATGTGATTCTTACATTGAATTGCTAGATGTTCCAACTCTTTTAATTCATAAACAAATCTAGCAAAGGTTGGACTGTTTACAATATGAGTTTTCCAATAGATCCTTTCTGGATCTAAGATTAATTGTTTTTGAAACTTACCTTCTTCAGTTTCTATCTCTTCTATGTTTTGTGATGCTTCAATAATTATATCTATTAAATCGTTATGCTCTTTATTCTGCTGTGGAATCACACCTGAAGTTCATGATGGGATTTAATAAACTTTATAGCGATGTTATTTTTTCTTATGACTGAATGATAAAGGACAAAGAATATCATCGTAAAAATTCTAAGAAGAATTATGATTTTAATAAAGAGATAAGCAATCTCTATAAACATGGTCAGGCATTGGATGGGGAATCATACACTGAATTTAAAAATAGAATCAAAGGTAAAAAGAAATCACCAACTTTTTAATGTAGAAGCAATTTGATTACGTGGGGATATTCCTATGTCTGTCCCTCGTTGCTTGGAATCCCTAGAAGTTTCAAGCAACGTTATCTTTTTAAACCCTTGATATTATAGATTAGTGACATGGGTATTCTTTCACATAAGGACATCTTTAATTCCAAATGGATTACTGCTGAGATAACAGATGCATCAAATAGGATTTGGTATGTTCCAATTAAAAACCCATTAGGAGATTACTTCCTTGCAGACATTGACAATCAAGTATATTGTTTTAAGATAGACGGTGCAAGAGTAAAGACATACAGGCACACACTAGTAAAATCATTTAGGGTTTTACAATATGATACTAATCATTACAATCCTGTGTCAGCATCGGACAATAAGGCATTAGAAAATGTATTGAAAAAGAATAGTCTTCCAAGAGTAAACCTCATGCTATTCAACATCCTAAAGGTATTAGGGAAAATGGAAGACCAGACAGAATTTAAAGCACATAATCTGAAGGAACTTGTAGCAAAGATATCTAAAAAGGAAGATGAATATGCACAGCAGGTAAAAAACATAACTAACTTTTTGGAGAGTCTTAATGTTGATGAGATAGTAACTCCTGTAAAAAAGGTCAGTGAGTTTCTTGAAGATGACTTGATGGAAACAGATGCTAAATTCTTAGGAACTATTGTATCTACATTTCAAAGAACAGATATTGAACATAGAAAAGTTACTAACACTCCAATTACAGGAAAGATAGCATGGATGAAGTTTATGGCAGTGGCAGTTATCATAGGTGGTATCGCTGCGGTTGCATTGTTAATGTTAGAGAGTGGAACTTTTGACTCTGGATTTTCAATACCTGGATTTGATTTTGATGATGCTAATCCCTTTGGTACTGGTGGTGTAGCACCTGAAGATACATTGAAGTTTTGGACTGATAAATATACTCCTGAAGAATTGAAGGCAGCGATTGATCGTGGTGAAGTAGACTATGATGAACTTCCAAAGGTAATACAGGATACCGTAGACTCTGTTAAACTACCAGAAGCAACACCAAAACAATAAAGTTAAAACATACCTTAACATTCAAAAGGTCGTATGATACTGGTAGCCCTATTCATAATTCTTGAAGCAATATCATTAGGTCAAACAATAACTATCAATCAAACAGAACCATGTTTTTTCAATATGACAGCAGGTCCAAGAGTATGGGAAAACTGCGGTGTTGGTGAGGATTATCTAGATGCATTTCTTCTAGGTTGGGAGTGGGTTACAGGTGGCTACTTTAGTTTAATCATAGTATCAATAATTGTTCTAATGTCTTACATCAAATATCATAAGGTAGTGTATCCAATAGTTGTAGGAATTGTATTCCTACCAGTATCGTTCTTCGTATTTCCAGAAGTGTTCCTATCATTTGCATTACTCATGACAGGTGTAGCATTTGGAATACTAATCTGGTATGCATTCATCAAGCAGACAAAAGAATACTAGTAGGGTTAAGACAGATTTTATATAGTAGATTCTTTGGACATCTAATCAATGGCAGATACAACCAATATTATGGGACTGGTAGCAGCCTTCATCGGAATCGCTATCATGCTTGGAATTGGTATCCAGATTCTAGGGAATACGACCTTCGATTGTGAAGCACTCGATGGTAATCTGACTTCAGGTTGGCAATCCCAATGTGAAGGTGCAGAAACAGATACGCAATCTGCTTACAACTTGCTATTAGTAATCCTAATAGTGATTGCTGCGGTTGCAATATTGTTCGTTGTACGAATGCTTTAGATAGATACTGACAGGCTGAAGTAATTCACTCTCCTTTTTTTTAATAAGTTAAGACAGATGTTATATAGTAGATTCTTTGGACATTCAATCATGGCAGATACAACCAATATCATGGGATTAGTAGCAGCCTTTATCGGAATTGCTATAATGCTAGGAATTGGTATCCAGATTCTAGGGAATACAACATTTGATTGTGAAGCACTCGACTCCGCACCAAACTCAACCACTGGTGGTTGGCAAGGTCAATGTGAAGGTGCTGAAGTAGACACACAATCTGCATACAATTTACTATTAGTCATATTGATAGTAATTGCAGCAGTAGCAATACTCTTCGTTGTACGGATGCTTTAGATAAAATCAGACTATCTAAAATCCAACTTCCTTTTTTTTACTCCTAGACCAAATAAAAAACGCTAAATAGTACGTGATGGTTTTGCAGGTGTATGAGTTCGCTGATATTTCTTGGCATAAATATCGTCACATTTATCATAGTATATGGAATAATGTTTTTGCTAGTCCCTGTAATTCTTGGACCATTTTTCAGTATTGATCTATCAGACCAAATGGATGAAGAGTGGATAGCAATCAATGATGAAACTGAAGAAGTAATACAATTTTTGATCCCACTTGTACCAACAATAGGAATCTTCATCCTGATACTGAAAGTATTAATGGTGTCATCGGTTCGGGGAAGAGATTAACTGAAACAAGAGTTGGTGCGTAATGAGAAAAGCGATTAGCCTTGTTTCATTTGGAGTTCTTTGTGCTACACTTATTTTGTTAATGCAGTATGACTCACCACAACTAGCAGCAGCAGAACATACTCCACAACCATCATCATTCCCTTTACTATTAGAGAGAGGACAAAACTATTCACACACTCTTGTTGGTGCTACTGAAGATCACCAGATGATAATCAATACAACATTAAACTTGCCAAACTGGATAATGGGTTCTAATGGATATGTACCATATCTTCTGACAGAAAACTCTACAACATATAAGATTGAAACTAATGATGGTTCGATGATATTTCATAAGACTGGTTGTAATGTCATGTTCTATAATCCAGGTAAAATTAACTCAACTATTGATAAGTCATTATTAAGTTCTGAGAGTTGGATTACACATCAAAGAAACTTGACAGATATGAGTGCGTGGGAATACATAGCAGAAGTTAATGATGCAACTTGTACCAACACACTATATGAAAACTCTACAGATGGTTCAATAGTTTTAGAGAGTAACAAAACATCAACTGACATAGCAACATTCTCTACAAAGTATATTAAAAATCAAGGCATACAATGGAAGGTACTAACACAAGTAACAAATGAAAATCCTATGTGGACAAACAACTCAATGGGATTTATTGAAACACTACATGTACCTGATACGATTTATTTGAATGGTACTAGTTATCATATACCTAGTAATAATAATACATTCTTTGACCACGACTTCTTTATGAATACTATACACGAAATAAGACTTGGTGATATACCACACTACCTTACTGATGATGGATTAGTTAATCTGTGGGGTGCTACATTAATTGATGACAACGGTACAAGTAAGATAACATTTGATTATTCATTCAATGATAATGCAACTGCTCTTGGTGAAACATATGAAATAGATCCTACGGTTGTTATTGGTGTTGGTTCTGCTTTTAGAGGGAATATGTTAGGCGAAGTAAGTAGTGTTTGTGGTACGCTTGGTGGTGCTGATGGTCTTGGTTTTTTCATTAGAAATTCAGCATCGGTAATTGCACAAACAAGTTCGCAGGGTGCAACACCGTCTTGTACTTATGCTTCAGTAGAATTTGATATAACAGCAATACCAGAAGCAGCCACAATTACTGATAGTGATATTACAATGGATGCAACACAAAATGGTGGTAGAGTTTGTAGTTGGAGAGAGATGACAACACAGCCATCCACATTCCCTGATACTGCTCAGGGTGCACAGGATTTAAGGGATGATGCACTTGATGGTAGTGTATATATTTCTGGTAGTGGCACTTGTAGAACAGGTGGTAGTAATGATTTGGGTGCTACTGCTGATGCTGATATACAATCAAGTCTTGGTGTTAATTGGTTTGGTATGGGTATCACTTATGATAATTATGCAAGGGGAGTATTGGCAAGTGCAACACCAACAGGTATTACATTAACCGTACAGTATACAACACCAACTTTCATAATTGATATACCAACATCATTTGGTGCAACAGCAGTAGAAGGTGCAGCAGGTTCAGGTGCTATTTGTTTAACACCAAGAGGTAGTATTTTACAAGGTGGTGTGCATCAAGTTGCAGTTATAGCAGGTGCAACTACTACAGGTTTTTCATGTCAAAGACCACTCTTTGAATTTCCAACTACTGCATTATCAAACATGACAATAATAGATGTTGATATGGAGTATAGAGTGATCACTATTGGAAATCCAAGAGTATGTGATTTTGTTGGTGCTAATACATTACAACCATCAATATCATTACCAAATACTGCCAATGCAACAATAATATGGGATGATATTAGTGACGGTCCAAATTATCTAACAAGTGAAAGCACTTGCACAGATACAACACCTAATCCTGAAACTATTGATCTTAGTCCACTTGCCGATGCTGATTTACAAACAGCGATTGATACTTCAAAAGGTTGGTTTGCAGTAGGACAAAAAATGACTGATGAATCCAGAGATGGTTTAACACATCTTTCAAGGGGTGAAATTAACACAGCAGTTCTAGTAGTAGAGTTTTCATTAGGAAGTCCACCACCTGTACCACCACCAGACAAACCACTTAATGTTGATGCAACTAATAACAGGGATGGTAAAATCAGATTAACATGGGATGCAAACAACGCAGCCAATGTAACTAACTATGATGTATTTAGTTCAGATGATTACAACGGACCTTTCACATTATTAGAAACTATTGGTAATGTAACAACGTATGCACATACTGGACTAGCAGATAACACAGACAAGTATTATAAAATACGAGCAACATTTAATCCAGACGGATTTAATTCTACAGTTGTATTTGGTACAAGTGGCAATCCATTTGTAAATGATACAAGTGCTATTGAAACTCAATATCTATGGATGGGTGATAATGGGGGTTATGATATAATTCATATGCGACAGGAAGGGACAGGTGCTAACTGTCCATCGATTACAGGACCATCAAGTGTAGGTGACTTTGGTTCAACCACAATAAAACTATACGATCAATCAGATCCATTGGGCTGTGAATTTTTAGCATACACAATGGATAGAACCACTACACCACAATTTTTAATCCCACAGTTCTTTGAGGATTATTTATCTCGTATAATGTATTATCTTGAATTTGGATCTACTACATTAAACGTATCATGTGAATACAAGAGTTTATCTAATGCAGGTGGTGGACAGATAGATCCTAGAATTAATTTAACAAGAGCATATGAATTGGCAATAGAAGGATCTTTAGAACGTGACCTTACAGCAGCATATCTTTCATGTCAGAATAATCAGCAACAAAGTCCTAGCATCTTTAGAGGGGATGGTGGAAATGAAGGTGTAGATCTTTATAGAGATTCAATGGCTTTCAACAGTTCTTTCTTTTCTTTTGCAAGTGGTGTTAATACAGAACTTAGAAATATTTCAGTAGACAGAAATGTTCAATTAGCAGGTTTCTTACAACGATTTGAATATGTCAATCCTACATTTTCAAAGATATGGAATATACAAGAACATCCAAAGTTCGATGATGAATCATTGACAGAAGCAAATGCAAAAGAAACATTCGATGGTAAGTTTAACTTGAATACTTTTGCAGACAATACAGACAGGGGACAGATTGTAATATTCAAGGAATTTAATACTACACAGGCAGCAAGTACAACTCCTAACATAAGAGTAACAGGAACATACCAAACAAATTCAGTTACAGATGATGTCAACCTAAGATTTGAAATAAAGGATGGTGGTTATGGTATGGGTAGAGCAGTACAGGAATTTCCTGATTTTTTCCCAGTGAATGAATTTGATGTTTACCAAGATGGTGGTTCATTAGGTGTAATACATTCAAGTCCTATTGGTACTGGTGTAGAATCATTTGATATTACAATTACACCTAACTGGTCAAACTCAACAAGTGATATCTATACTGTGTTTATTGGACTGGATGATAATTCTACAACAAGTAATCTATCAGCAAACATAACTAACTTCTATATTGAAGATACTTTAACACAGGACTTTGAAGATTTAGGATACGTGCAATACTATGAAGTATCAACAGTTAGTCAATGTGAAACATCATCCACTGGTTGTATCATGGGTAGATCATATTATAATTCTGGTTTGGTTCTTTCAGAACAAGTAGGAAGTATATCTATTTCAGATTTAACATTACCAATACCACCTACTCCAACTTCAGCAAATGCATTTAATGTTAGTGGAAGTGCAATCGATGTATTCTGGAATCAAAGCCTATTGAATACAACAGACTTTCAGATATCAAGAGAGTTAGGTATAGGTGGTGGGTTCACTAAGATTGCTGAAACAAACAATGTAACATTAGCATATGAAGATACTGGATTAGCACCAAGTACAGAATACAACTATGAGATATGTGCAATCAATGGTGAGAGTATTGAAACAACATGTGTTACTGCAAGTGCTACTACCAATGCTTCCCCTGCTGTGTCACCACCTGATATAGATAATGTTATTGCTGTAGCAAACTTGGAAGATATAATTGTTACATGGTTTGATAGTGGAATCAATATCACTGATTACCAGATTGAAAGGAATGGAACATTAATTGTTCCTAGTGTTAGTAACACTACCTCAGACTTTTTGGTGGATGACTTTAGTTCTTATCCAGATATCGCAACTGCCAATGCTACATGGGTTGGTACTATAGGTACTACAGATCCTTTGGATGATTTGGCATTTGTTAATGTCACTGATGATAGAATCTATTTTAGAAGTTCTCCTGGTGGTGAAACACAAATCAATCTTGACTTAGAGAGTTTGCTTGGTCAGAACTTAACTGATGCTTCTGGTGTAGGTGATTTTAATATGACATGGACTCAACAGGAACTTAATCATGATACTGCATTAAACGAAGTAGGTGGAATGTATATTAAATTCTCAGATAGAATAGCAAGTGGTACAGGATTACAAACAGGAATAAGAATTGATTTTAATTATAGAGAAATGGGATTCCCTCAACAAGCAGCGATTAGAACAGCAGAAGATGATCTAGGATTTAATTCATTCATTGTAATAGATGTGAATTGTGGTGACGGTGCACTTGGATTTATAGACGTAGCACCTAATGATTCTATTGCAGATACACCAGTTACTTTGTATGGACAGTTTACAAAAGTAGGACAGCAACTAACATACATGATGGGTACTAATCCTGACTGGACTGGATTAGGTTGTAGTGCTACTGCAACTGCAACAGATACTATGGATGATATGAAATACTTGGCACTAACCAGAGCAGCATCGGGATCTGGTAGTACCGATGCATTGATTACATTTGATGACTTTACTATATCAGTCAACGGTACACTAGTCAAATTCTATAGGGATGAAAACGTAACACTTGGTACTAATCTTATCTACAATGTTTCTGCTATCAATCATCCAATGGGGACTACACCAACTATAGGTAATGCAACAGAAAGTAATGTTGTTAAATCAAATGACATACCTAGTGCAACATTAAACGTGGAAGCACAAACAGTAGTTGGAAAGATTATTGTTAATTGGGATGAACCAACAAGTGATGGTAGTGGTAATCCATTAGGTGTTGGTGTCCCATTATTACAGTACCAAATATTCTCAAAGAATGTTACTGATGGTGACGACTTTATATTGACACAGGAATTATTATCACCAACTACGTTTGATGACTTTGCTGTAGAATTACCTAAAGATTATAACTATACTATATCAGCATGTAACTTCTTAGGTTGTGGTCCAAACTCTACAGAGGTAGAAGCATTCCTTATACCACTTGATGCACCTGTAAACTTGACAGCAACTATAGACAGACTCATTGAGATATTCCTTAATTGGGATGGTGCTAACGCAACTAGTGTCACTGGTTATAATATCTATAATTCAAGTACAGGTGTAGCACCTTTTGAATTGTTAAACACTATTGGTAATACTACTGAATATACTGACACTGGTTTGCCAAACAACTTTGATATGTTCTATAAGGTATCTGCTCTTAGCCCTGTAAACACTGGATTTAATTCTACCGTTGCTTTTGGTTCGACTATCCAACCTGGTCAGCCTGTAAACATTGACAATGTAAATGCCACAGCAGTATTACCATTTGATGTTTTAGTTGAATGGGCTGATAGTGGAGTTAACATTACTGATTATCAAATTGAAAGGAATGGAACATTAATTGTTCCTAGTCTTCTAGATGCTTTAGTACAATTTCTTCGTGATGACTTTAGTACATATCCAGATAATGTAACTGCTAATCTAACTTGGATACCTACTCTTCAAGGAACAGGTTCAGCAGATGATATAGTTGGTGTTAACACAACTGATGATAGAATATATTTCACTACAAATACTGCAACAGGATCACAAATTGCATTTGATCTTGAAGAATTGTTAGGTGCTAACCTAACTGATAGTTCTGGTGTTGGTGATTTTAATATGACTTGGACTCATAAATTAGAATTTATTGGTAGCCCTTTTGATGCTAATACAGATGAGATGAGAATAGCACTTACAGATAGGGATGTCTTACCAAACAATATTCAAACAGGTATCAAGGTTGGATTCATTCAAAGAGATCCTGGATTTATTAATCTTGCAGGTATAAGTGTGGCTGATGATGATCTTGGTTTTCTTGCTTTTGAAAACCTAGATACAACATGTGGTGATGGAAGTCTAACATGGAATGATGATACTGTTCCAGGAATAAACGAATTAAATCCTATTGTGTATTCCACATTATCAAAGACTGGAAGTTTAATACAATACAAAGTAGGGTTGGATGATGGCTTTGGTGGTCTGTCATGTTTCGCAAGTACAATTACAGTTAAAACACCAGATGATATTAAGTTCTTAAAAATAACAAGAATTGGTACAGGTTCTTCGACATTCCAACAGGGTTGGATATTTGATGACTTTGCAATATCAACCAATGGAACATTGGTAAAATTGTATAGAGATATGGACACAGCACTTGGTACACATTACACCTATGATGTATCTGGTATAAACGCACCAAATGGATCTCTATCCATTGTAGGTAATCCAACTACAAGTAATCTTGTTAAAACAAATGATGTACCAACACAGATTCAAAATGTAATAGCAGACTTGGTTAACTTCTTTACCTTGAATCAAATTGAACTTGACTGGACTCAGGCTAACGATGGTTCTGGTAATCCTTTAGGTGAAGGTGTTTCATTGAATGAAACTAGAATATACTCAAAGAACATAACAGATGGTGGTAACTTCATACTCACAGTTACTTTACCTGCTGCTTCCCCACCACCAACTGAATACAATGACACTAACATAATAATACCTAATGACTATTCTTACATGCTATCTTCATGTAATGTGCTAGGCTGTGGTCCTAACTCCACAGAAGTATTCGCAGACTCTATAGATTTTCCAGATGCAATATTTGATTTAATCTTCTATGACTTGGACTTTAAGAGTTTGATATTGAACTGGACTCAGCCCTTCTTAGGTGGTGGAACTTTACAGGATGGATATCAAATTAACTTCACCACTCCACACGCAGAACCATTAACTATAATTGTAGATGATACGGAATCAACATTCACAGAGTTTACAGTGAGTGGTCTTACCGAACAAACAAACTATACATTCAGAGTATCAGCAATCAATCAAGCAGGTCTTAATGCAACTGGACTTAAACTAAACATAACAACACCTGAAGACTTTACGTCAGAAAACTTTACGGTTGGATTCATAGGTGAATTTCCAGACGTTGCTATTGATGCTGAGAATGAAGATATAATTCCTATTAGATTTGAGAGGATTGACATCAACGATACAACTGTAAGATTGAATGTAACATACGCAAACAATATTGATCTAGCATGTCAGTTTGAATACAAGTTTGCCATGACAGAAACATTCTTTGATGCACCACTTGATGTTGTCAGTGTTGGTGGTGGAGATCAAGAAACATCATTCTTGTTTAATGATTTTGATAATGAAGTAATAGATGTATTTTGTTGGAACGAAGTAAACAATCAAAGTGGTTCATATATCTTAACTCAAACTAACTTCCCATTACTCCAACAAATCCAGGCATTTAGAGATGGTGACTTTGGAACAGAAGGAATGTTTGGTGTGCTTGACATGATAACATTGATGGTTATTATTATCAGCATGATAGGATTCAACAGAGTCAATGAAACAGTAGGTGCAATATTTAATATAATATTCATAGGTGCACTATCATTCTTTGGAATAATAGAACTGTCAACTACCATCTTCGCAGCAGTGGCATTGGTATTAATGCTAGTTATAATATCAACGAGGAAGGTGTAGCGGATGCTGAACTTTGAGGATGATGTTGAATGATTGAGAAAGCACTAATAGTAATCATGTTCATGTACGCAGCAGGTTTTGGTATACTTGCAGTACAGTTTGTTTTGGCAGATGTGTTTGACATAAACCTAAAGAACTTTGAAGGTGCTGACATCAAGAGTAACTTAGTTAACATAATAAGATTAGATACATTGAACGAACTACAGGCAAATATAATCAGTGGTAATTTCACAGAGAATACTACAGCGTTTGACAGGGTGGAACAGGCTGTCACTGCTGCTGCATTTGTAGCATGGGAATTGATATTGTTAATGAGTGGTACTTACATCTTTAACATAATGTTATTGCTAGGTATCCCTGCACCAATTATAGGTGGACTTGTTATCTTGTATGTACTCCTTTTGGCAAGAGCAATCATGGCATACATACGTGGAGTCTAATCATTAATTTAATGAATACTTCTTTCAATCATACCAACATAATATCATCAAGAAGCATAATGAATTGCACATGAAGATATGCAGTTAATAATTATAATGACTTTTATTTAAGTTCTTTTCTTCTTGTTTGATTTGATAACTTTGTCTAGGGTTTTAGTGGCATGATATTTGAAGTGATGCATCAAGTCGTACATTTTAAATTCTAGCCTTATGATTTTTTGAGGATGTTTTATTAATTGGACTTGAATCAACTACACCAGAACTTCTAGGTTCTTTATGTTTACTCATTGATTTTTTAAGATGATACTTTCTTGTTGCTGTGTCACCTGAATAACTACCATGCAAGACCTGAGTACCTTCCACCTTTTTTCCTTACAGTCTTTTGTTTTTTAATCCTTTTTCTAGTTGGTAAATCTCTTCCTTTAGTTGGTAGTTTTTCAACCGATCTTCTTACAGCATCAATGACAGCAAGTTGCGGTAGTATTCCAAGTAATGCAAGAACCATTTTAATCTAAACTAACCCTTCGCTTTACAAGGTCACTGTGTTTCTTGATGTTACTTTTATGATTAGACTCTGATGCTTTGTTAATATCCATACCATTAGAACTATAACCTAGATGATCTTTCTTATGCAAGTCCTTTGTACCTTCCTGTTTTTTTCTTGTTTGATGCACCCATGTTACTAATACCATAAGAAGGATCAACACTCTTTTTCTTTCCCTTTCCCATATCAGGTTCAGGTTGTAATTGTCTTCTTGCTTTAGTTGATGAGTTTACAGATCCAAGTGCACCGTATATTCCATTTGCCATTAGTCTACACTCTTCTCCTGACCTGCCTTAGTTAAAAGTATTAACATTTGAGTAATGATATACACAGACATGACTATGAATAAGAAGAAATGAAATGTAATCCATACCTCATTCTGTAATTCAATCTCAGTAGTTAGAGTAACAGTTTCAGTCCATGTTTCAGTTGTATTCAAATCCTTTATTATGTTGTTTATGGTTTGAGTTTGGATTAAAAGATCTCTTCCTGAGAATGCTAGAATAGCAGCAGAAAGAATACCTGGAAATAAATAGATTGCTCT
>SDBS01004615.1_pt1 | contig 13481 bp, 21 predicted proteins | sample 2277091 | NCBI WGS metagenome assembly SDBS01 (sample SAMN10404972, study PRJNA504765) | marine sediment metagenome | isolation source: marine sediment core GS10_PC15, 163 cmbsf | place: Arctic Ocean: Southern Knipovich Ridge | collected 2010 | reverse complement strand
GTATGGAATCGGCCATTGGGAAATGCTATGCGTAGTACATGGGGAGGGGTAACTCAAGTTGTAATTAGAATAGATGATCAAAGTATTATTCGTGTAAAGGAAAAATCAGGAGATACATATATATTAGATTTACCTTCAGCCCCACAAACATTTAAAGCATTTGGTGCTTCTGTGCCAGAAGAAATCACTCAAGCTCTCAACCTTAATGAAATCAATCTACAACAACAATTTGGTCGTCCGTTCCTACTGGATGATTCTCCCGGAGAAGTTGCCAAGCATTTCAACCGCGTAGCACATCTGGATCAGATCGATGAAGGAATACGTAACATACAAAAATGGATCAGACAGATTGAACAGGATATATCTTCAGGTGAACAACGACACGCTCAATTGGAAGAAACACTGAAAACATTTAACTACATTGATCAATTCGAAATCGAGGTTGAAGTATTAGAAGGGATAAATACTCAGATGATCTCGCTGGTAAATCAGAAACGAGATCTTACAACATTAAAAGAAGACATAATCAATATCACAATATCAATCAACAAACAACTGGAAATAACCAAAGCAGAACCTTTGTTGAACGATATACTGGAGTGGATAGAGAAAAGGCGGGAGAGCCAGCGTAAAGCCATTGATTTACAAGAATTACTTACTTCACTATCCAATACTGCCCAGCAAATCGAAGAAGAACAAGCAATTGCTGAAGCTGGTCCTTTAGTAGACAACTTATTAGAATGGACCCGGCAGCGTTACAAGTTATTATTACAGCAAGCATCATTACAAGCTATCATTGATGATACAATTCATACCGCAACTAAATTCACACGTTGGAAAGACAAGGCTGAGAAATCACAAAAGAAATTTGATGAATCATTTCCTAGTATTTGTCCGCTGTGTGGTAAACCAAAATAATTATGGATAATAGACAAGGAGAATTTGAAAACATATCAAACAAAAAGTTTGATGAACAAATGAAGCAGCCCCAACCCCTGGTATTCAAAGAGGGTGAGATTTTAGAGATTCGGGGTAGTCGGTTTCGAGTTGAACTCATTACACGTAAAAAGATGATACTAAAATTACTACCACAACTACAGGATGAAACGAACCAAACATAAACCTAAATAATTATGGCAATAGTAACTTCAAATTACGCAGCAAAAGAATTGTTGGAACCTTTAGGAATTAACATGAAGGGATTTATTCGTTGTCATATATTCTTTGAACTGGATGATTTAGTGCTAGTCAAAGTTGAATACGCACTACATGAACCTTCGAAGAGAGCCAAAGCCAAATGGAAACGGTACGCGTTGGTTGAACTCAGAGAAACTCCAGAAGAGGTGTTTGATGATATTATAGAAATTTTAGATGAATTATAATGAAACGAACCAAACATAAACATCCAGACGCCATACTCTGTGCGGATATGCATCTGCGGGAAGATCACCCCACTTGCCGTACCGATAATTATTGGGAAACTCAATGGATCAAAGCAGGGTTCATACGGAGATTACAAGAAGAATATGATTGTCCTGTATTACATGCAGGGGATCTTTTTCATCATTGGAAACCTTCCCCTCACTTATTGAGTGAAACAATGAAATATCTTCCTACCGATTTTTGGACTGTATACGGACAACATGATCTTCCACAGCATAATTTAGAATTAGCATACAAGTGTGGAATAAATACTTTACAAGCAGCTAATAGATTACACATTTTTCCAGGAGGACATTGGAATCGTGATCCAAGTCAAGGAACAAATTGGACAATCAAAAATCGAGATATTTTTGTTTGGCACACAATGACCTATCAAGGGAAGAAACTTTGGCCTGGACAAACCGATCCGCCAGCCTCAAAACTACTGCGTAAATATCCGCAGTTTGATCTGATCGTCACCGGGGATAACCATCTACCTTTTGTCGAAGAATATGAAGGAAGGTTATTAGTCAATCCAGGATCCATGATGCGTATGACCGCCGACCAGATCGACCATCGCCCACGAGTCTACTTGTGGTATGCTGATACAAACACAGTTGAACCTATCTACCTGCCCATTGAAAAAGATGTAGTCAGCCGGGAACATATTGAACGCCAAGAACAACGCAATGAACGCATTGATGCCTTCGTCAGTCGTTTGGGTGAAGATTGGGAAGTTGAATTAGATTTTGAAGAGAATCTGCATCGATTTGCAGAAAAGAACAAAGTACGTCAATCAGTAATGGATATTGTATATAAAGCTATTGAATCATGAAAAAAGTACTCCCATATCTCATAATTTTAGTCCCAATATCTTTCCTAGTTGGGACAATTTTACTAGCCCTTAATGGAATTAAAGGCTGGGGGTGGATGCTAGTAGGGGCAATTATTACTTCAGCAATAGAAATCAAAACAAAAAAATAATGAATGAACAACAATTATTAGATCTGAAACACCAGATCGACGAAGCCAAAACTAATGCTACCGAACTGACAGGACAACAAAAATCCTTGATGGACCGATTGAAAAAGGATTGGAATTGCACAACTGTAGAACAAGCTGAAAAGAAAGTTGAGGAATTGGAAACAGAAATCACCCAACTCAATACCAGCATAGATAAAGGTGTAAAAGAATTGGAAGAAAGATATGAATTATAGGATGCTGCAGATCAATTATTACATAAAAAATGACAATAAACGAAAAGATACATACGGTATTAACCTATAAAGAAGTTGTTCTTATTGCAATTGCTTTGAAACTCTATCAAGATAAAATTAAGAAAAGAAAACCATGTGATCAAAAGATGATAGATGCCGCCAGAAAAGTCGCTGATCGCCTTAGTGATGAAATATATTCTTATCCAACATTCAACTTTATATCAAAGGAAAAATAAATATGAGCAAAATCCAAGACATACGAAACGAACTGGAGCAACGGAAAGGTCAACGAATCCGGACTGAGAAATCCATCGACGACTTGAAAGAAGAGATCAAACAGAATAAACGATCTCTTCGCCGTCACGAACAGGCTCGTGAAGTGATCCGAGAAGTAGGTCTGAAAACTCAACAAGAACTTCAGTGGCACATCTCCGATATTACCTCCCTGGCTCTGGAAGCTGTCTTCAATGATCCTTATGAATTGGTAGCTGAATTCGTACAACGAAGAAACAAGACAGAATGTGATTTGTATTTTGAACGGGACAATAACCGAATGGACCCATTGTCGGCGTCAGGTGGAGGGGCAGTGGATGTAGCTGCATTCGCCTTACGTGTAGCTTCCTGGTCAATGCAACATCCACGCTCACGTGCTGTGTTGGTATTGGATGAACCATTCAAACACCTGAAAGGAGAGAAAGAAAATCATCGTGTATTAGAAATGATCAAACAAATATCTGAAAAATTAAAAACACAGATAATTATGGTCAGTGATGAACGTATTCCACGAGAGGATATTATTGCTGCAGCCGACAAAGTATTTGAAACTAAAATAAAGAAAGGAGTAACTGAAGTAAATGGAACCGACCAAAGCAGCCAAAAAGCTGACATATGAGATCATTGACTATTACCGACTGCCGGAACAGATTTGTTTTGATTTTATCTTCCATCGGGTGCAGTGGGCTGTGGCAATCGGATATGAACTGGGGCGATCCTCTATACAACAAGGAAAGATGGTGGTGCAAATGACTATGGTTGGAAAGACCCTGAGAGTATTTACATCTGGTAAGGACGCATCCAAAGCATTGGATATTAGTCCGGGGAAAATAAGTGAAGCGTGTCGTGGGAGAAAGGAGTCTGTTAAAGGATACAAATTTAGATTTTTAGACCCTAATGAATATTATACTTACATTAAAAAGAAATAAACAGGAGGAACAACAATGAAACAATTTATAATAAAATATACAAACGGTAAATTTAGACAACAACGGGGCATTAATGTAACCTATCATTATATGCTTGCAATTGGTGTTATTGATTACATCGTAGACACAAAAGATGGAACAGTTATGTTTGGTGATAAAGATGAATCTATTCGTACAATAAAAATCACTGAATATGATGATGCAACATTAGTCGAACCTAAAGAATAGGAGGAACAATGATAAAATATGCTGTAATCTTAGACCCTAATGAATATTATACTTACATTAAAAAGAAATAATCATGGAAATTAACACTAAAGAAGATGGTGAACTTGTATTCAGTAAAGTTTATGCACCTGTCCGGATCATAGCAGATCCAAATCAACCTCATCTGAGAATCACCGTTCGTGATGGTGGATTTGAAGTCGTTTATGGTGAATATATATTATCTCTCAAGAAAGGACAACTCCATTATTTAACAGGAAATCCAGATGACTAATCCACATTTCTATTGGGACAAATTCGGATTTCTTCTAATATTTGGAGATCCCAAAAGTTGGCGTGATGCCATTGGCAGGTTAATGGAATACCTATATGCCCACAGTAAACTCCATGAAAAGAATGAAGCATTGGAATCCTGTCTGCGATTGGTGGATGGGAAGTATGTATTGTTGAGGCATCCAGCTCTCTGGGTACTTTATGGAGAAAAAAGTGGAATTATAACCATGCCCGACTTAAATATATATTTGATTGAGGAAAAGGATGAACAACTCGCCAGCCGAGATCACTGGAGCTACTTCATACAGTACATGAAGAACACCCGCACTGAGGAAGAGTTTGCCGACTTCATATCCAAGGTACCACGGATGAGGGGAATGAACCTGTGGATGAAAACGATGAAAGGCAGTAAATGGCATCAGTGGTGGTTCTACACCATATTCAATCCCGGAGCCTTACTGGGTAACATCGTCAGCAATCTCATTACCTGGATCGGCAGACTTGGACCAGAGGAAAGCATCCATTGGTGGATTGAGGGAGGTAACCCAAACAAAGGAACAGAAATGCTATACAATCTATCTAAGTGGCAGAAATGGTGGCAAAGGATTTTTACAATAATCACTCCATTCTATCCCATTCAGAACCGGGGGTGGCAACTGAAGTGGCTCCCTGAGCATAAACGGAAGGAACGGCAGAAGAGGATCTTGCTCAGGCGCACAGACCGGGGCAACCTGATTGTCCGGGCGTTGTTTGGTGATACTCATATCTCTGAACTTGAATTGCAAAATTATCCTGAAACAACTGGAGACGCATCCGGAGTTAAACTCAACAAGTCCTGTGATCGGACAATAGAGAAGATCCGGAATGTTGAGAACTGCTACAAGAATAAACTAGGATGGAAACTACACCATGAGAATATAAAGCCATGAAATATCTTGAAAAGTTTCTGTTATTTATTGCGGTGATTTTTATACTTACTGTATGTGCAATTGCCACAATGTTGTATGTGATTAAACTTTTAATACTCCCTGAAGATGATATGTTGATCAAATCTAAACAGGAGGAATAGCTATGAAAACAGAATTAGAAATTAAGATCGAAAAACATCTTGAGTTATTAATGACTGATGATTATGATTCCAATGGTTTAACGTGTCAAGAGAAAATAGAAATAGCTACTACTGATTTATTCAATTTATTTTCAGTATACACCAATGAAGTAAGCCGGGGGAGAGCAACAAAATATGCCTGCGATAGAAACCCCGAAAAACCTTTATTCTTACTTTACCATCAAGATTGGTATGAGGATTATGATAAATGGCTTGATGAAAATCCCGATACTGTATGGCCCTGGCAGCATGGTAGAAATACCTTAACAGGAGATCTTACAGATCCAGAGTCACTTAATAGGATTCAGGTAAAAGGGGGAAACACCATAATGGGGGATCTTGTAGACGTAGAGGGATTAAAATATATCAGTGTTTTATCAAACATAAAATGTCCAAAATGTGGGGTTAGTGGTTATGTACAACTACTTATCCCTAGTGTTAAAAAATGTTGGAGCTGTAATACAACGTTTGAATTTGAAGAATTTGAAGAACAGGAGGAACAATGAAATTAATATTAGCAATTTATCATGAACAATTACATCGATTTATTTTTGATAAATATTATAATCAGAAATATCAGATACATGGTATTGATTGGATTGTGCTAAGATTTTATCATTGGCTCTGTGAAGTAAACTGTAATTGGCGATATACATTAAGATTGCAATGTAAAAAATATCGCAGATATTCAAATTATAATAGACAGGAGAAACGACCATGAAAGAAGTACTTAAAAGAGCATTATTTGTCCCAGCAATAATATCATATTTAATCATACTGGTTATTCATGGTATAGTATCACTTATTACCTGGGTTCCATTCGAAATGAAAGTACCCCATTGGATCAGTAAAAATATTCTTGGTCCTTATTGGAAGTGGATTATTAAAATATATGAATCATGAAAAGCCAAATCTAAACAGGAGGAACAGCCATGAAAGAAAAAACATTTTTTATTTTAGCAATTATCTTTGTAGTGATTATGACAGTTATTGAAGCTCGTCAAGACTATTGGATAATTACTTCCGGGGCAACTGACGGAGTATGGAAACTTTGGGGTAATGCCTTATGCTTTGGATGGATTATGGTAGGAGGATTTGCTATCTCCTATTTTAAGAGAAGCTGGACAATACTATTGTGGATACCTATTCTATGGATGATCTGGTGGGTAGTACATGATACGTTCATTGGACTGTTCCTGACTGGGAATCTGTTGCATGTTGGATCAGGAAAATTTGATCAGTATATGTTGGCGATTGCTGTAGGATCACCAGCTGTGTATTTAGGAGTACGATTGTTCTTACTGATGTTTATGATTCTGGTATATAAAAGATTTGCGAAGGAAACAATAGTGGATGAAATTAATTGAACCACTTCATTTTTTCTTGACTTTAGCAATGATTCCCTGATCAATCATTCTGTCAATTGCCATTCCTGATCCCAATGCACTTACTGGTGCAATTGGTATTCCTCCCTCAATTCCCAATAGAGGTTGTGAAATCTCTGGAAAATAAGCTACAATGAAAGGAATAAATATTAATCCAATCAAAATTCTAAGTATAGCTATTTTAGTTGCCTTTTTCCTGTCTTGTCTTGTTCCTTCAGGACTTCTTATTGATTTTATAATCTGACGGAAAAGAAAAACCAACATACCTGCGACGACACATGTTGTCATTGCAATGAAATATGCTGCTTCCATTTCACGTAGAAAAATTTTGATAATTTGGTCTAACATGATTAAAAAGTTTAAAGAAAGGAGGCCGAAACCCCCTTTCTAACTTGGTTACTCTGAGAGTTTCCAAGGATTAAATTTCTCTGCAACTCTGTCTAGTGCATCATGGAATAAAGCATATCCAAAAATTTGTGCACCGATAACACTGGCTCCATTTAATATAACGAACCAAAGTTTTGCATTGTGCAGATAACCAAAATCCAGCACCGATGCCAGGACAATTAGAATTACTGTCACAAATCCAGTAATCAGATACTTTATGATTTTCTTTGCCTCCGTCTGATTCAAGAGTCCAATCAATAACGGGACCAAGAAAACCACTGAAACAGCAACCCCCCAGAATGATCCTACCATCTCTGGAAACCTAGAGGCCCATTCGATGATATCATCTGGAGGAATAGGATTTTGGGCAAATAAAATCAGCCCAAACAATAACATTGGAATTAAAACAAACAACTTTTTCATAACAACTAAATTTAGTTTATAATAGAAAATGAATTATTACTGATTTTAAACGTGTTTAAACCATTTTACCTTGATCTTATAATAAGATACCACTCCACCGAGAACTACCGTTAGGCCCGAGAAAATCAATGTGTACCAAGCCCATTTAGGTATTTTGGTAACCGGAAGATAGATAGGTACTTCTTTTATCACAGTTTTCCGGTTTGTTACCTTGTATTGCAAACTTCGAATCACCATCTCCAGTGAATCCTCTTTACAAATGAATTCTATGGTTTTGTCAGGCTTGATAGTGACTTTTTGATCTTCCGTTTCATACACCAACCCTATTTCACTAAGAAACCCTTCACCCAACCAAACCGTATCAGCCGGGGAAACGAGTTCAACTGTATCCAACTTCCAGACAGAATCCACCCTAACCGAATCGATTATGATCGGAGGGCACTTACGCCATAATCGTTTACAAGGGTCACATCCAGAGAAAACGATCAGTGCAACAATTGAGATAATAATCAACCTCATAATTATATAGTTTTAAAAATTAGTTTCAACATCAAAACATGGGCACGCCTTTAACCATTCGTTCGGAGTAATCACGCCATCCCCATTTATATCCCGTGAGAAGTCCCGGTGCCCTCGTCGTTTAGAATCTGGGAATTGACTTTCCAGGATCTTATCCAACAGTCGCATAGATCTTACTTGAGCCATGGTGCGGGTATCTTTAGGAATCTGATTTTTTCTCGTACTTCTTTTATCTAATCCTCCTACGTAAGCAATTCCAATCGAAAATCGATTGTAACTACGAACATGTGCCCCAATTCTCTGCAATGTACGAGTACCTTCTAATGTCCCGTCAATACGCCCATCAGGGTGTATCAAGAAATGATAACCAAACTTACGGAACCCTCGTTGTTCTCGATGCATCTTGTCGTAATAAAACAAGGAATGATCCACTCCTTCTGGATCCGCTGTACAATGATATATTCTCCACTTAATTGTCCTCATCATTTTAAAATTTAAACTAATCTTCTGTTGTTTCTAATGCACCGATATGCGGGGGATCCACAACTTCCACTCCTTCATAATCGTAGTCATATTCTGCTACGGCTACACCACCATCTACCGCATCGCCAGGACCTACCCTAAAATTAGTTATAGGACTTTTAAAGTCCGGATCTGAATTATAGCCATTAGAGTCCATTCCTGGACTACTCTGCCATGCTCCTAGGGTATATTTTTCTGATCCACTATAATTTCCCAAACAGTGATCACCTGAAAAAGCATCAGGGCTGTAATACTGATTATAATCACAGTCTATATGGGCAGGCCAGGGAAAGAAATTTAACCGCACTCCAGCAGAAGCAATATTCGTAAGATCTTCATAGTAAAAAATGTTGTTGTAAATATCCACATCAGTATTTGCCGCGTTTTGTTCTGCATAGAATGTAACAAATGACATTTGTTCTAAGGAAGTTGACCATCTATTATCTTTCTTAAATACATAGTTACTGGTTCTGTAACAAGTATTATTATTAAAGTGTATAGTATGAGCTTCTCCGTCAACACCCCAGGCAAATTCAAAAGCATACCTTACTTCAATAAACAGATTGCCGTTTATATAAAAATTATTGAGTTCTAATCCGGCTGCTGCATATTGAGGAGTGATTGAAGCATCAAATATTTGATAAAATTTACATCCCGTAATGGTTATATCAGTATAATTATTGGTATAGAATTCAGCCCCGTTCCCTAACTGGAAACCCGCACCATCATAATTTTCCGAGCCTCCGATAATATTAAAGTCACAATTCTTTACCGTGATATTGTTTGTTGCTGCATTATAAGATATCCCATGTCTGCCTGTCCAGTTAAAAGCTAGTCCATCGTAAGTTATATAATCTGAATTTCCACCATCTACAATACTTGAATTAATAGCTATATTAATATAGTTGTTATCTGGTATAGCCATAGCACCCCAATAAGTTGCGGGATTGGAAGTGCAGTATACTAACAGGTCGTCATCTCCGGTATCATAAAAGAACTCTCCTATGGTGTCATTAACATCAGCTTCCAATTCTCTATTATATCCAACTGAAATAGCATCACTGGTGGCTGTAGTGCGGAGTATAATATTGCCTACATTATAGTTAGCTCCTGTGAATAAAGCATCTTCATTTAACCACAAATTACCTCCCTGGTCAACCCAATCACTTGTGGAACTTTCATCTATGGCTGTTGTTATAATTGGTTTAACAGAACTTCCATAAGGAGAGATAGTAAATACTACATGATTTCCGCTTGCCCCATCTTCGGGATTGGAGATCTGTCCCCGATAAATCTCATCACCATCAAAATAACAGGTATCCCCTGCAGAAAATGAAATAGAATTCACTGCTGATATTGTTTGCTTCGCGCTATCCGGATGATGTCCACTAAACCCGTCATCACCGTCTGTAGCGTCTACATACCAATTAGTAGGATCATAATCTATGCCTAGATATGTCTGTGTTCTTTCGTATGCACCGATATTAGGAGGTGAGCCTACGGCGTTTTCTTCATAGTCTGTATCGTATCCGGCAATAGCAATCCCAGCATCAACAGCATCGGAATTTGAGTAAACAACTAAACTATCCGGAGCATCTTTGAATAATGGATCTACGGGAGTTGGGGAATTAGATTCCCATCCTGAAGCAGATTGATACGTAGACCACTGAGCCTGCGTATAACTTGTACCATCATAATGAAATGCGTTAGTACCAGTAGTATTATAATGTAAATTATAATCAAAAGTTATACCAGTACCATCCCAACCAGAAGGATAAACGTTATTCGCTCTTGTAGCATCCCCATGAGAAACATAAGTAATATTATTCCTCACATAAATGTCCGTATATGTTCCACTTATTTGGTTAAACGATAATAATGTAGTATAATCATCATTATCGGGATGAAAATCATAAAGAGTATTATTATGAATATAAATATCATCAAATAGACTTGATGCATTAGCAGTCACATAAAAATTAATTCCCCACCCAGATGTATGTCTAATGAGGTTATTATAAATCCAAATATTTATCATCCGTGAAGCAGAAGAGCTATTTAATATAAAAGATATACCCGTACTTCCTAATCCACCAGAATAAGTTACTGAAGTATCATCTTCAATAATATTTCTGCGGATGATTATACTATCAAAAACAACACTATGCGCTCCGACACAAGCAATATCTGGACCAGTAGTATGCCATCCATCGTGAAAATGATTATCCTGTATAAGAATATTATATATAGTATCTGCTAAAAAACTGGCGTCTGGATTTATAGAAACACCCCTACGCCCACAATTATGAATCTCATTATTTTCAATAACAACATTATTCATGACTGGCTGAACGCCGAATCCATATGAACCATCTTTCTTGTTTAGATGATGAATTAAACAATTTCTAACTTCAAATCCACTTAATTCTCTACCACTTGGTGAACCACCAGGATAATTTGAACCAACCCCATAACCAGAACCATAAGCAATTTCCCATCCATCAAAAGTGTAGTATTCTGCTGAATCCTGGTCCGAACGTAACACTAATATTCCTTCTGGACACTGTGATATTTCTACAGAAGCAAACGCCGTTGATGGATCACTTGTGGAATAAACATATACAGTATCATTTGAATATCTGTATTCATAAGCTGAATCAATATCTCCTATAACATCTTGAGGATTCCCCCACTTAATTGAATCATCTAATTCTTCAAAAAATACTCTTCCGTTACTAAAAGCTTCGAGAGAGGCATCGTAACCATACCATAGATCAAAAGGAAGCGTTTTTCCATTACCACTACGATAAATAGATCTTATTTCTTCTGCACTCAATACTCGATTATAAATTGCAAGTTCATCTATTTCACCTTCAAAGAAATTTGCAGTGCCACCGGATCTACTACCTATTTCCATTGCAGACCAACTTAGAGTAAGATCAGTAGTTCCATTACCAGCAGTTGCTCCATTAATAAAAAATTCATAATTGCCATCTACATCATAAGTAACCGCTACATGATTCCATACCTCATTTGTAACAGGACTTGTAGATTCTCCTATAAGAGTAGTGAGCTGTGAAGCTAAATATAAATTCTCATCATCTTCTACCCTAAACTGTGGACCAGCAGCATCAGCCCATCCAATAATCGTTCTAGCATTATCAGACTCATCTGGTTTTATCCATACAGTAAAAGTTAAATTATCAGCACTCAGAGGGGAAGCCACTGTACCTATATTATCATTTCCATCAAAAGTATAACAATAATTTATTTTGCCTTCTACTTCATACGTGGCTCCTGTTACAGTACCATCATTACTTCCTACTTGATCAAGTAAATCACCAGGACTTGCTTCATCAAAATTATAATAACCTACCAATCCTGATTCTAACAAATTTACCCAATTAGTTATAGTATCAGAACCCAATATTCTAGGTCTGTCTCCTATTCCATATGAAGTAAATGTTATATGGTTACCTTCAGCACCTATCCATGGTAAATTACCTTGTATGTCATCATTCACAATTCTCCAAGTATCACCTTTATTAAAAAATACACTATCCCCAGGATCTAAATCTAAAGTAAGTAAATGCGGAAAGGTTTCCTTTGCTGTTGCAGGAGTATGTCCATCATTACCATCAGTACCACCATTCTTAAAATACCATTTGGCTGTGTCGGAGTCTATAATAGGATTACCCCCACCTATAACATTTATAAACTGACAGTTACAGTTTACAGAAACAAAAAGTAATATTAAAGCTAAATATCTCATTATGGTGTCTCTATAAAAGTGCCATCTCTACCCATCGTTACCCAACGCGTTGCATCAATGGCCATTAGTACAATAAAATTTCCTACAGCTCCAGGCGAATCAATAGAATCACCCGCTCCCACAGAAGTCCCATTCAGATAAATCGTATCTGTTCCATCTACAGGATCTATGGTCATTACCCCCCCAGCGATGTCATAGAACATTACCACAAGCCCTGCAGCTGCTCCAGGCAGGGTATAATCAATCACATCAGCATCATTATTGAACCTTACGGCATTATCACAATCTGAAGCTGAAAGCACAATTGTTGCAGATTCATCAAGTGTTATAACTGTTAAACCCGATATTGTCCCAGTAACAGCCAAGCTTCCATTGACTATAAGTGCGTCTGTAGAGAAATCTCCCCATATCAAAGGCGTTGAAGTGGCGGTGTTATCTATAAAAAGGACATTAGACGAATTATCAGAACCTCCAGCTTGGTAACCAATTTTTACCGATTCGTTGCCAGTGGTGGCCGTCTCACCGGCCTTATAACCGATAAACGTATTGTTGCTCCCATTAGTTATTGCGGCTCCGGATGAATGTCCACTAAACGTATTTCCATTTCCCCCTGACATAGCTGATCCAGATAGATATCCAAGTGTAGTATTATATTGCGATCCACTTGAAGCTTGCATGTTCTGATAGCCTATAGCCGTATTTTGTGTGCCGGTTGTTTCGGTTCCTAAAGCGCGGTATCCGATAGCTAAATTTACCCCAGATGTATTTGCATCACCGGCCTCATGCCCTATAAAAATTGATCCCGTTGATTCATTATACCTCCCCGCAGAACCACCAACAGCTACCGAACTTATCCCTGTAGCATCCTGCATGCTATATGCCCCTACTGCTGTATTATTACTTTGTGTAGTTATAATATTTAAAGCATTTAATCCAAATCCAGAATTTAAACTTCCAGTTGTAATATTTGCCAAACTTGTCGACCCAAATGCCGAATTACTTCCACCACTTGTAATGTCCAACATA
>SDBS01004614.1_pt1 | contig 13481 bp, 30 predicted proteins | sample 2277091 | NCBI WGS metagenome assembly SDBS01 (sample SAMN10404972, study PRJNA504765) | marine sediment metagenome | isolation source: marine sediment core GS10_PC15, 163 cmbsf | place: Arctic Ocean: Southern Knipovich Ridge | collected 2010 | reverse complement strand
CCCTTTCTCATGCCCGGAGTATCAGCCACAGGAATAATTACCACTTTTTCTTCCTTTTTCGTGACCGGCGTATCGGCTTCCGCAACTTCAATTACTTCCGCTGCAGTCACCGTTACTGATTCCGGTTCCGGATCCGCTTCGGACTTGGGAATTGGAACGGGTTCACCGTTCTTTCTGGCTCGCCAACCTGGCAGTGTGTCTTTCTTGTAACGTCTCTTTTGGTCTTCCGTCATATCTTTGATCTTAATGTCTTTTCCTTCAAATAACGCCATGATATTCTCCTCGTATTTGATTTGATAGATAATTATATCATAAGATACGTTACTGCATGAATTCTGCAATATGTAGATTAACAGAAACGAGCACGCGCCCGAGGTTTAGACTTTGGGCATTGAGATTTTGATCGTAGAGGTTTAGTGATATATACACGGCCGATATAGAGCTTAGGTATGTAACGAACAAAATATATAAACATATCAAATCCTTTCGACAATTCTAGGATTTCCTTCTTTGAGACATACTTCTTTGAGACATTTGAGACGGCGCTGATATTCGCGGTCGATATCTTCTTGAGCTGACTTCACTGCCATCCATTGACTAAGCTGATTATTTGGATAGTTTCGTCTGACGTGTTCGAGTACACGTCGATTGACTTTGTCTCTCCAGGCGTCAAGTTCTTTTTTAGTCATTTGGATTTCCTAAGTTATTGTTGATAATGAGAGATTGTGACAATTTGACTGGTAGTGAAACCCATACTTTCCAATGCTTCCTGGAATGGAGTCCAAGCAACGCTGGGTATACCATATGTGGCAGCAACAGCTTTTGCACGTCTAACCAATTTAGTTGGGTTAGTAATGAGACGCGCCATTTTTGACGCATTGCTTGCCCATGGACTTCCGTCTGGATTTCGTTTTCCACGTTGGTATTTCATCCCTTCCATTCGAGTCCAATCTTTGATTTCCGGGATTATCGAGCTTACATTAATTTCATCAGCTTCCATGATTGATCTCCTAAGCATTTAATAGATCTATAATATCATAAAAGTAAGAGAAGCATTATTACTGCAAATCGTTATTTATTTGAGACTAATATCCCGATAACTAATCCAAACAATGTGCCGATGGCCATGAATGTATATGCAATGTTCTCACATAATGGCGAGCGTATATATTCTTCAAAAGAAATATCAGTCATCAAACAAAACATCGAACCACCAATAGCCATACCAACTATTGTTCCCAAGAAATTAAATGTAATCATCCCGGCAAAAATAAAAAATATTAATTTGCCAATATATTTCAAACGCTCCATTATGTTCTCCTTGATTCGTAATAGTACCATTATAGAGTGAAAGCAAGAGAAGCATTATTACTCTGTTACGCGACTTTCAGTTGTAGGATGAACATTCAGAATGTCGACTATGGTGTTCAGATCAACCAATGTGAGGTCTTTGGTGCTGCCTTCACTCAGTTGCATTACGGATTTCGAGTCGAAGTATTTTCCGAAAACGAGGCAACAGACTTCCGTCGCTATATTATTCTCGCCATTTTTTTCCGTCACTTCTTCTGAGAAGTCACAGCATCCTTGGTGAATGTGCATATAACGCATCCCGGCTCTCCAAGCATCAAGCAAGTCGCCGAGGCGTATTTGCTTCTGTGGAATTCCATTGACTACTTGTTCACATTTGGAAGTTACCACACGCTCAATCTTAAGCGCCACCACCTCAGAAACGGCTTGTCGGATTTCTTCTTGTTCCGCTCGGCACGTAGGGTCGTTGAGAGTAATCACAGCTCGCGTCAGTTGCAGTAGACCAGTTTCCCCAATTCTTGTCACGGTTACTTCTCGCCCTCGGATTGTTCGGACGCCTTCTTCTATTTTAATTTTCGTTCTGTCTAGAGTGTCCATCAAGCTTACATTAATTTCATCAGCTTCCATGATTGATCTCCTATTCGTTTTGATGCAGGTTATTACTTATTTCCTACTTTTAACAACTATAACACACAAACGCGTAATGCCTAATATTAGGCATAGGCATTACGCGTTTGTTGCAGAGTTAGTTGACCAACCCCAATCGGCCGTCAAACACCTTATGTAACTGTTGGGTGCGAGTTTGGAGAGCCGAGTTGCCTTTAAGGATCTCGGTTGTGCAATTGAAGAGACTCCAAGCGGTACGAGGACTGAAGTCCTCATGTCGAGGATCTCGCCATTCTTTCAAAACGCGTGGGATATGAGTAGCATTGATGGCTTTGTTGTCTAACATATCAATCACACAATCGTTTGCCCAAGGATTGTCAATTTCCTTGTCCTTGTAAGCTGTGATCCTGGTGTCCTGACGAGTAAAGTAATCGGGAAGTTGGGCAACAGCCCGGTGTACCAGATCCGATAAATCTCGGAGAATGTGAATACCATGTTTTCGAGTGACCGTAACTTCGGCTGAGAAAGCAAGGTTATCACAAACTAAAACACAACTCCCAACTGCTAAACCAGCTGAGAATCTTTTATCATGGCAGTTACGCAAGCCAATCACTGTGGAATATTCATTAGCCTGTTCCTCGTTACGAATCTCAAGCAAAGCGAAAAACCTGTTACCGTCGTGGGTTAAACCAAAATGAGTATCCACAACCCTGAGCTCTTGCCATCTCAACGCAGTTTCGACTTCTTCGACCAATGTCAAATGAGGAATAGGCTGCCATGTATCGGTGGGTTCAGGCGTAAAAGAATCAGCCAATTCCTCACGAGTACAAATCGCGGCTTTACAATGAAGCATTAAGTTCGTATTCATAATAGTCTCCTTGTTTTAGTTTGTCTTACAATTAGAACTATATCATCAAACAGGATACTGCACAAATTCTGTAAACTGTAGGGTGTTGCAGAAAGATAACATATAGAGTTTAGGGTATTATGAGAAAACAGGTTCTAGGTATGGTTCTGGTGGATCTAGATATGTTCTACCCCCATCTTCTAAACCATTGTCCTTCGATAAATTCGAATATATCTGTAAGTCCATAATCAATTGCGTTATTTATGGACTCACAGCTTGTCAAAATCTGTGTAGAACAATCACGATAAATGAACAGAAACATGATTAAAGTTTCTCCCCTATTTGACGTGCAAGATGTTGGGATGATTGACATTCCAAACAAGGACAGCCTGCTTTATGAACTTCAACATTCTGAGCATTAATTGTGATGTAGCGATCTTGAAAAGCTTTGTCTCTAGATAATTGCAGGTCGTTGCGCATGATAGTCTCCTCACTTGATAAGACTACTATATCATCAAATGAGTAGTCGCACAAATTCTGGTAAAACTAGAAACGTAGAAAGAAAAATACTTATTGTTCCCCTGCGTAATTATAGTATATCATAATTCGTCAATATGCCTGATATCTAAAAAAATGGCGCTCCGAAAAGCGCCTAGGAGGAATTATGGGCTGTGAGAGACTTTGTTATACATGTTGCTCCGCGGCGACCTGAATCGCAACAGGAGCTTCAGGGACTGTGACCGGAGAAGGTTGAATCAAATGCTGCACGCCGCGGTAAGTGAAGGAAGTTATGTTTTCAAGTTTCCATTTGCGAACGACAATCTCATTCTCGGTTCCCTGCCGACTGGAGCCATGGCTGTACATATAACCGCGAATTTCATCGGCGCTGATTGGGGTGTTGTCTTCGAGGTAGTAAACTGGAGATTCAGTTTCCTCGATCTTGGCATACATATACATGGTTTCCACTTGAGTGCTCTGAGGAGTGTGAACGCAGATCGGAGTTCTCTCGATTTGACGTCCCCAGGTGGGCGGTAGTGCAGTGAAATCGGTTGCTGCTCCCTCAAATTGCAACTGTTCATTGACCTCGCCAGTGTAATGAAAATTTAGAACCCCAAGTATAGAACTTTCTTTGATCACCGGCTGATTGCCTGTGTTCTTCCAAGCAGCTTTCAGTTTCTGCTGGGTCCTGGTTGTAAACTTCACAATTGCTTTACCCGGAAGGTTACATAAAATATCGATAAATTGTTGTCTCGTAATCGTTCTGGTTTGCGGCATTTTTATCTCCTTTGCGTTTTGATCTTAAGTAACTATATCATAAATCTAACCACTGCATGAATTCTGCGAAAATATACTTTCAGACATAGTTTGCGCGCAAAAGGTCGGGAGAAGGGTGACTAACCCTTCTCCCTTCAAAGGAGAAATATTTTAATCGACGCGACATGTGGAGGTAATACAAACCCCCCTCTCGTTTTTGAGCGAACGATCATAATCATCAGGATTGCGTCCAGCGTCTTTAAACCATTCCTTCAAAAATTCCGTTTCTGCCGATGTCGACGTTACCAATACTTCGTTATTACCTTCATAAACAATAAACATATTTTTTTCCTTTTTTATATAGTTTTGAAAAAATGTTGAATATGAATAGATTATATTGCAAGAACGGTGTGGCGCTTTACTTCTGGTGGGTTTCGAAACTCAGATCTATTTTCGTAATATTTATGGATTTTTGCTATGATTGTTTCAGGATTGTTCCCAGCATACATCGGACCAAAGCTCCAAGTTGATCTTTTTAATATGTACCAAGGCTTATTGCCAATCCAGCTACAAGATAGGTGCCAGAAGTTATAGCCAGAATCATTTTTTTTAGGGATATAAGTGTACAATGTTGTTCTTATAGCTTCGATGTCTACACTAACTTCTGCTGCGTGTTCTATAGGAATACTATTAACATTACTAGTTCTTATTTGGAGAGAATCAAATATTCTTCCTCTGTGTATGAGACTTGCACCATAAAAAACACTAGCAACATCCATCATACTAACTCCAATTTTGATTTATCTTGTAATATCTCCGAGTAGTCATTCCATGCTCAATAGGGGGGATGAAATATTTATGATACATCCGGAGGATTCGTTTAGTTCCAGGCACTAAAGGGATATGAATATTTAGCATACATTTACAAACAATAAGTCCCCTAGCTTTAAGATTTGGTAAATCAGCTTTGTCTTCTTCGTCTAATTTACTATATCTTCCGACCAAATCCATCTTAAACATTTCTTCAACTGTATGAAGTTCATTGCCGGTTGGATCACCAATCAATCCCTCTCTCAACCATTTGAAATGATAATAAAGATTTTCCAGCCAGTGACCGTGGATATCATGGTGAACATATATATCACAATCCGGCTCGGCAGGATCATGAGTATTTCCACATACTTTTAGTAGTTCGTGTTTCGTAGTCATATTCATAAGGTATATCTTATCTTGTTATTCTTGTGCGCCTAAAACAGATCGCATAGGTAGATCTAAGACGCATTGTTCATTCATAGCAACGCAAATGAAGCGACAGTCATATTTTTTACTGGTTATGTCTAATGTTCTATGGTGATGCGCAAATATCCATAGTTTAGGTTTGAACTTAAGCAGGATTTCGGTTAAAGCTATGGTAGTAGGATCTTCATATCCATAGACTATGCTTGGACAATCATGACTTAGTATTACTTCAATAGGTCCAGGTTTATTTAGGATTTTATACATTTGGCGTTGGGTGATACTTTCTTCGGGAAACCAATCATATCCAGCTGTACGTTGATTTTTATCGATGCTATTTGCTCCACCAATAAACATTACTTTGTCGGATACATATCCACGAGGGATGTAGTAAAGTTGATCGTTCACGAGGCAAGGTTCATCAGCATCGGGATTTAGATTCGGGAAGTGATCATGGTTCCCATCGATGAAATATCCAGGATAATTGTACCGTTGATATCCCATTAGACAAAGATCGCCAAGTTGGATGCTTCCAGGGCTCATCAGCCAACGTGTTGAGCAATGAATATCGCCTATCAATGTAAATTCCATAATAGTTATATAATACCCCGAAGTAAGCTTCTACCTAGGTTCAGAACCAAGGATCAATCTGAAGGAAGCTTCTATTATTTATGTTTAATGAATTGTTTAGATATATTATAGATTTCATGTTGTTTGGCGTATAAACATTGTTTCCAAAATCTTTCAGCATCTCGAAATCGACCGCAGCGTTGGAGATGATCATATGTATCTTGAAAGTAATTTCTTCTAGCTTTGTGGGAGTAAGGTAATGGTGTATTATGATTCAATATCTTCCCTTGATATATTTATTAAGGAAAGATATATTTAGTCATAAAAATCACGTTCGCGTTGAGGTCGTATTACCAAATTCAGATAATCATTGTAAAATACTCTTCGAATAATCGTAAACAATTCAAGCCAATTATTTCTATTACAATATTTCGTTGGAAGTAAAAGAGCGGGACGTTTGATGGCATTATGTTTCCAATTAGGCCGAAGATTTTCTCGAGCAGCGATTGGACTGTTCACTAAGAATAAACAAAGATCATTATTGAAACTCCATTTCTGCAGTAGGATGTGAGTGAATTTGATTTTTCCTTCGCCATATTTTTTTGGTGTAATTAAATCAAACCATAATTGGATGACTTCTTGAAGATCATCATCGTCTTCCATGGTATAATATAGGCTTGGGGAATGGCAGTCAGTAAGTATCATCAGACTGTTGTCACAGCGTGATTCCAGTCTTTGATGGCTTCAGACAAAGTTGGCTCACATGCATCTACATGACACACCGGACATTCTAAATAAATATACTCTCTAGCTACTGTGGACATAACTGGTATGCGTCCACAAGCACAAAGCGCTAGTTTAATATACTGCACCTTCGCAATCATAGTCCTGTTCTTTCTTACGTAATTTCGTCACAGATATGAACAATTGGTTCTACCGAATCAAAATCAAACAGCCTTTCAGCAGCCATGTCTAAGGCCTTGTATTCAGCTTCCTCCGCGTCAGTTACTCCTTCGACATCGAATGTAAGGGGATAAACCACAGTAACACGAAATGTTTTTTTGCCAGCCATGTTTTTTGCTCCTTGTTAAGATATAAAGATTATATCACATTTCGATATCTGACCTTAACTCTGTAACAGGTCTAGGTATATCCAGAGCAATAGCAATGTTTATCCCAGAGTTCTCTTCGTATTGTTGGTTTAGAAAATCCAAAAACAACAAATCAACATGTGGCGCGTTGTTGGGGGTTGGCATTGTAGCTGGCATTGGTTTCCTCCATGATATAAAGATAAGTAATTATATCATAGAGGAAACCAATGCTATAATTCTTAAAAAAAGACGTTCAGTGAACGTCTTTTTTATTTAATCTTCAGATAAAGAGATTATATCTTTTCAACTTCGATGGCAGTTACTGTGCCTATTACTCTAGCAGTATAATTTTCATCTGGCGTGAAAATTTCGTAATTTAAGGAAAGAAAACTTTTAATGGATACTCCGCGCAATCTGACTACTATACCTGTCAGAGTTTGCACTCTGTCACCTAACAATTCTACTACATCACCAGCCTGAGTTTGTGAAAATGGAACGACCCCTTCGTTATCATCATTAAATTTTAATTTGATTTCATTCATTAATAATTCCTTTTTAATTATGAAAATATATATTTAAGTAATGCTACAAAACATGCTAAGACCAAACACACTGAAAAACCAACCCAAGCAACCCAAGCAACCCAAAATCCAAAAACGCCCAATGTCAAACACACTGCATTTCGTTCATCTGCTTCGCTTTTCTTTTTACGTTCTTTATCCATGATTATCTCTATTATATTTGAGTAGTCTTAGCGCCTTCACGTTTTTTATCAAGTTTATTTAATTCATCTTCAAATACGTAAAAGATATGATTGCCAATTTGCCCTAATACTATGCACTGCTTACTATAGAAATATTTAGGGCTTGCTAGTTCAGGATTATGGTAGTGAGTAGCCAAAGTATGAATTAATCTTTGCTCATCTGTCAACTCAACACCATTATTTAGTTGAGAATCGAAATCTGTAATAAAGTGCGAGATGTCTATATTAAATTTCGTACGGCCATTCCAACAGCTAAACCATCTTTCTTTCTTAATAACCCATTCGGGTTTTTTATTTTCTAGTTTCGCACGATTTTGAATTACACAATAAACGGCATATTGTCCTTGAATTGGTTCGAATTGGCTTTCAAGGAAAATGGTTTGATAAATTAGTTCTGTAAACTGTCCATCCAAACTAATTGAATGGATTTCTTTTGGATCTTCTATGGTGTAAGGATCTAATGAAGCTGGAATAAATTTTGGTTGTTCCATTCCTATGTCTTCTAGGAAGTATCGTTGTAAGATTCGATCCTCTTCCTCAAAGATAATTACGTAGTAACCGATTTCCTGTCTCGGCCAGATCATATAAAAGAAGGCTATTAACCCCAAAAACACTAACCCAATTGAAAATAGATCTCGTTTCATGACATTCTCCTATATCTAAAAGTCTTTCAAGAGTAAGTTACTAATATAACATCAAAAATATATATGCCAAATATCCGAAATTATACAACAACAGAACTAATAGATCTCAATTGTTGGAATTGTTCTCGTACTTGCATTTCTGTTTGTAAGAAATGAAAGCCATGCCGAAAATAATGATTTGATTTACTCATTCTATTTCTTATTTCTAATTGCCTAGTTACGGTATGTTCTTCGTCTACATATTTGTAATGAAAGAGTTTAAGCTCTGGGCGTGATCGTTTTATATTGCCTACTGGATCTCCATCATGACATCCTGGATGATAATGTGGAAAAACTTGATAAGGATTGAATATGCAAGATTTTCCATAATGTTCATCAGCTACACCTTTATTTAATAAGTCGTAGATTTGGAATCCATTATTGGAATCTGGCAAGACATCAGCTACCATTTGATAACCATCAACTCTTGGTAATGTGATGTTTTGGGATTTATAAATATCCAAAACTTTCAGTATTTGTGGATGATAGAGAATTTCATCGATATCTAAAGCGATAATCCAGTCAACATTTTGACCAATACTATACTGCATATATTTGAAGTTCTTAACTTCAAGTAAATCACGTTCTCTATATGATTCATCACCAATGGTATCATATGATACCATTGGATGTTTTTTTAAGATTTCAGAGGAACAATCTGTGGAATGATTATCCCAAACGAAAATGCGGTCAGCGAATTGTTCATAATGACGAAGAAAGAATGGCAACATCCGTTCTTCATTATAACATATAGTGTATAAGTGAATCATGTACTAAGGTAGGAAGATTAATACGTTTTATTTTACTTCAAAATGAAGAATTTTCGATTTCTACATGCCTTGCGATTATTTTCTTTCTTTTTATTAGGAATTACACGAGTAGCCTTTCCACCTCGAAGAGATAGTACTATATATGATTGTTTATTATTAATTCTAACTGAGTCTGTATTTGTTAGTTATATATGATTATTTAGCTAGATACATTAATATTGATGAGGAGTTGGACAACTTTTGTCTCATTTCAGGTGACAAATTTTTCCCTTTATTCCAAGGTATCTTTCCTTTGCCTGCTTCAGATAACTTCGCGCAATGTTCGGCAGAAAGCTTCTTTCCTTTATTCCAAGGTATTCTTCCTTTGCCTCCTTCAGATATCTTCTTGCGAGTTTCGTCAGTATGCTTATAACCTAGAGTATGCTGGTTTCCTTTGAGTGATTCAGACATCTTCTTACGAGCTTCGTCAGAAGGTATTCTTCCTTTGTGCGATTCAGATATATTTTTGCAATGTTCATCAGAAAACGTCTTTCCTTTGCCCGATTCAGACATCTTTTTTCGAGTTTCGTTAGAATGCTTCCTTCCTTTGCCTCCTTCAGATATCTTCTTGCGATGTTCAACAGTAAGTTTCTTCCCTTTCTTCGCTTCCGATATCTTTGCGCGAGCTTCAGGTGAAGCCATTCTTTTAAAAGCTATTTCAGACATCTTCTTGCGAGTTTCATCAGTAGGCGTAACTCCTTCCCCTCCTTCAGTTAAATTTGTGAGCGGCCAACCTTTACTTCTACTATACGAAATCCAGAATCTTTCGCGTTCTTTCCACAAAGAATGCTCGCAACATTCAAGAATTATCAGTTGTGGTTTTAATTCTTTTAACAATATAAGCTTAATCCAGCGTCCACAATGTGTTTTTTGGTGCTGGGGCTGCCGCGCATAACACAAATGAGAATTATACCTGACATAAGGATCATTGGACTTTCCTACGTATCGGATTTCATTTGTCGACGGATCTACTAAGGCATATATGAACGTCATCTGAATTTTTTTTATTACATCATCATCGCCGTAGCCATACGTTTCCATAATATCCATTCCTCATTATAACATATAGTGTATAAATGAATCATGTGCTAAGGTAGGAAGATTAACATATTTTATTTTACTTCAAAATGAAGGATGTTATCAATCTCCAAGTCGAGTTTTCCAGCGTCTACATGCATTTCGATTGTTTTTTTTCTTTTTATTAGGAATTACACGGGTGGTTCGTCCACCTCGAAGAGATAGTGCTATGTATGATAGTTTATCATTAATTTTAACTGGCACTCTCATTATCCCGTTACCTTTTCAAGTTATAAGAACAAAAAATCTTTATCCCAATCCCAATCCCAATCATTATCATCCTGATGTCGGGCTATGGCTTTAGCAGGAGGTTCACCATTATAACTATCTCCCCAGCCCTGGCGACAAACTCTACCTGCCATCTTTGCGGTTTTAACGGTAGAGTTTCGTTCTCTTTTACGGATGACCCGACGCTGCTTGGCTTTACTTACTCCCTTAGTATCAGGCATGATCGATCTCCTTATATGACTATAATATCATATATATGCATAATGCATTAATTCTGGAAATCTGTAAGTATACCGTGGCCAGTTTTATCATAACCAATCGGATCACACCATTGCCAGACTACGTTGTTACCGCTAATGTCTACATTCAATGACTGAGCTTCTTGAGACGATAGTCCTTCTCGTTGAATGATTTGGGCAATAACTTAATCACGTTCCGGAACACACTGAGTAGAACAAGAATGGTGTTTTATGAACAGGAAGAGCTGGCCTAATTGAATCCAAGCCTTTTCCAAAGATCCATAGAAATAACCAGTTGTTACTTCACCATTCTGTTTAAATATATATTGCCACAAACCTGATCTGATCTCTTGAAATTTTATTGAATTCATGCTGCTGGTTCTCCAATTTCCAAAGTTCCATCAGGTTCTATGCGGATCCAAATTTCTTTACCATGAATCCATAAATCTTCACCATTCTGTGTTACCTTGTGTTGTCCCATTAAGATAGCACAAAGTAATTGATGTGGCGTTTCGCCTGTAGCGGTCAGCTTATCATATTCATCACTGGCTTCGGTAAATACTGGGTGTTGGAACCCAGTTATTTTCCCATTAAAAAATGATGTTGCCATAATATTCCTCCCATAAATTATAGACCTATTTTATCATTAAATTCGCGTGTTGCCTCTTCCACTGTATTTTGGATTTCCAGAAATGCATCGCAGGCATCGCGAAGTTGACTGAGATTAATACCAGCTTTTTCTTGTAGTAGTCTAGTAAGTGGAGCATAGCGATGACTTAGGGCCTGGTCAATAAGAGTTGCACTTGCCAGTAACTGAGTAACTAACAAGTTCAATTTTTCAAGGTCTTGTTTTCCAAAGATTAAATCAGTCTTCCTAGTCGCCCCACCCTCTATTTGATTGATACCATTTGAAGATTGACATGGGGTCTGGTTCATCTGATTCTTCGATTTCGATGATTCTTTGTTCTCTTGTGACATCTCGAAATATCCATTTCCCATTGGGAGCATCTTGTTTTTTTGGTTTGGGTATTGCATCAAACCTTATTTTTTGATATCTATAACGCCGACCCAAGAAACCTTCTTCATCCCAATTTCGAGCAATATAAATATATACTCCGCCTAATTGATCTGGGACATGCGTGCGGATATATCCCCCTTCGACTGCATCAATTTCTCGCATTTGACGGCTTCGTTCTTCGACCTCATAGATTTCACCATAAACTTCAGAGTTTTGGTTATCGGTAATTCTTGTAGTAATGGAACCTGGAGGTAGATAAAACCCCTTAAGGAAACCATCCTCAAGAAATGGACAGCCATCAAGCATTCTATGTAGACCAAATCCTTCTCTCAAGGTTCCATAAACAAACAATCTAATTTTAGCCATTCTCATCTTTCTCCTGGATTTGGCAGTCATTGTCCTTCTCCTAATTGAGAAGGGCAGCCACCCATCTCGCAAAATCTCTTGTGTCCGCCAAGTGCATCTTGTGCATAATAACGTCGGTGGGAACTCCAAGATCTACCAATTCGTCTTTGAATTCGCGATCATTCCGCATTGTCAGGAAGGCCGCAACAGCTCCCAACTCAGCGATTCTCTTACGGTTGGACTCGTAGAAGATCACACCTGTGCGTTGGCCTGCTTTTGTTTTTTCCTTGCTGTAACGTCGGTCTTCGTTCCCATCCGGTTTCACGGACATCATGACGTCCATCAGAACCAGATCCCAACTCCCTTCCGCGCCCAGCGCCTCTTTAGGGTCTGCTAGAAGATCTTCAGCTTCCCTGATCGTAAACGCTTGTTTCACGGTGTGTCCTTGTAACTCCAGGCGGTTGATAAATGGTGATATAAATGTACGGTCACCATCCATCCAAAGAATATTAGCCATAGTTATCTCCCATGATAAGTATATTATGAACAGCCACGATGCATTACTTCTGCAGGATTAGTGTTACCCGCGTTTCAACGGTACGACACGTAGCGGGCGGGCGGCACTTTCGCGAATATCACGTTAGCCCAACGAAGGAATCAACCTTCTTGCCGATCCTTGCGGTCTCGACTGCCAAGTTTTACCGTCGTCGTACACCCCACAACACTAATCTTGCAAAATTATTTAATAACTATAACATTATTTCGTTGTATGCCTAAGAACTAAGAGATACATATTATCCTGTTCCTCTTAATTGATAAACTTCGTTAAAATTATTAATCGTTATTATCTACCGTCGTCTCGCTTGTCTCTCAGCAATAATTGCTTCGATTTCTTCGCGAGTCCTACCTTTGAAAATACCATTTTTTGATAATTGTCCGTCAAACATACTAGGAGGATATTGCCATATCCAAATGATTGTTGATCCATACTTAGTTTTAACTTCACGTGGAACATAGCCAAATTTAGATTCCATGCGAATCATTGCTTGGATATAAGGGTCACTCTCTTCTATTCTATAAATTTCGCCATAGACGGTTTGTGTTGAATCAATAGCGGGAGTCACAATAGGGAATGCGCGTTCATGCATTACTAACCCTGGAATGACAGCCGTTCCAAGAAAAGGGTAATCTTCTACCATATAGTGATTAACAAATCTATATCGTAAAGTACCATAAGTAAACATATTCAATTGTCTCATAATTTCTCCTATGATAAGATAATACTATGAAAACTGGAATTGCCTGGTTTCTGTTAAGGTATATAAGAGTTCCGAAAATTTGATCGGATAAAGCATATAATGGACCAGAGGTCCATTATATGCTTTATCCGATCACAAGCCTAAGAAC
>SDBS01004613.1_pt1 | contig 13481 bp, 12 predicted proteins | sample 2277091 | NCBI WGS metagenome assembly SDBS01 (sample SAMN10404972, study PRJNA504765) | marine sediment metagenome | isolation source: marine sediment core GS10_PC15, 163 cmbsf | place: Arctic Ocean: Southern Knipovich Ridge | collected 2010 | reverse complement strand
GCGCCATACGCCTCGCAGGTAGCTTCCCTTGAAGGCCAGATCATCGTTGACCTTGACGTAGAAACCGTACGTCCTCTGTGCGTCAGGGACCGAGGCGAAATCCCCGTCGATGCCAACAATGATATGCGTCCTGGTCTCATTGTCCTTGATCGTCGAAAAACGCAGGGTGCTGTTTGCCAGGACAACCACGGGCAGTTTTACGCCGCCCTGAGTTACACTCAGATCGCCCATGTTCCACAGCCGAAGGTCCCGGTCATATTGTGCGTTTATATATGCACCTGTGAGAATGATCTGCCTGAGGCGAGGTCGAAACGTCAGAATGCTGAGAAACGAAAACCGTGTTTCGACGGTTCTGGCCGTCAGCATTTGTTTGTCGAAACTCTTCACCGGCGGTCTGATGACAAGGTTATTTATCACAACCGTGCGGCCGCCTCTGAATTCGACCGTTCCCACGGAGACGTCGTCGCCGCCGAGCAGTCTTATCTGCCTCAGTGCAGCCGGGCGCAGAACACGGTTTCCGATCTGGCCGTAAAGTATGTGACCGATAAGCAGAACGACACACAGCCACATAACACGGCGCAGGAATCTGCGCCTGATGTGGAAAAGGCGGCGTATTTTGGTGCCGGTTCCGGGCATATCTCTGCGACTCTTACTCCGCCGGGCTCACCGCCTTATCGGCAATGTCGCGCCGGCAGTACGCTCCTTCAAAATCAATCATATCCACGGCCCGGTAGGCGTTGGCCTTGGCGTCGGCGATGGTCGCCCCCATCGCCGTCACGCCCAGCACCCTGCCGCCTGCGGTTACAATCTGACCGTCCTTTTCGGCGGTGCCCGCATGGAAAACCATCACATCTTCCATCTCTGCAGCGGCGTCAAGCCCTGATATGACCTTTCCTTTTTCGTAATCGGCCGGATAGCCGCCTGACGCCATCACCACGCAAACGGCAGGCCTCGGGTCCCATTCGAGCGTAACCTCATCGAGCCTGCCGTCACAGACGGCGCACATGACCTCCAGCAGGTCGCTCTTTAGACGCATGAGTATGGGCTGTGTCTCCGGGTCTCCGAAGCGAACGTTAAACTCCAGCACTCGCGGACCCGCCTGAGTCATCATCAGACCGGCGTACAACACGCCCCTGTAGGGAGTGGAGTTACGGTTCATACCGTCGACGGTCGGAACGAGCACCTCTCTGACGATTTGACTCATCAACGGCTCGGTTACTATGGGCGCGGGGCTGTAGGCGCCCATGCCGCCGGTATTCGGGCCCGTGTCGCCGTCGCCGATCGGTTTGTGGTCCTGCGACGTTTCCATCACGTAGATATTTCGCCCGTCGACAAAAGCAAGAATCGACACCTCCTGTCCCAACAGCTTGTCCTCGACAATGACAACGTTGCCGGCGTCTCCGAATATACGGTCGATCATGATCTTCTCGGCTGCCAATATCCCGTCGGCAGGGTCGTCGCAGACGAACACGCCTTTGCCTGCGGCAAGGCCCGCGGCCTTGACCACCACCGGCTCGTCGCGACTGGCGATATAGGCCTTTGCGTCGGCAAACGTATCGAATGCCCTGCTCTCGGCGGTCGGAATGGCATTGGACCGCATGATCTGTTTGGCAAAAGCCTTGTCCGCTTCGAGTTGTGCGGCGCCTGCGCAAGGCCCGAACGCCTTGATACCCGCCCGCTCGAACGCATCGACAATCCCTGCCGCCAACGGATTCTCCGGCCCGATCACCGCAAGAGCTATGTCATTGGATTTGGCAAAATCCACCAGCCCCTCAACGTCCTCCGAGCCGATATCCACGTTCCTGCCGCACTGTGCGGTCCCCGGATTGCCTGGAGCGATGTGAAGCTTCCCTAATTTCTTTGACTGCGCAAGCCGCCACGCTATGGCGTGCTCGCGCCCTCCGCTTCCCACTAATAAGACGTTCATAACAATCCCTCACAATTATATAGTTTGTACGGGCACGGCATCGTAGGGGCACGGCATGCCGTGCCCCTACAAACCAAAACTACGAACAATCTACCAGAAGGCCCGGCTTTGCTCAAGTTTTCTTTCAGCGACAAAAAAAAAGCCGCCCGGGGGTCCGATAACCGGCTTTTTGGAAAAGTCGCCGCAATCATCAGCCGATTAAGGAGTAACGCGGTGAGTAGAAAAATCTGATGAGAAAAAAAGCCTTTACACTCGTTGAATTGTTGATCGTGATTTCCATCCTCGGAATCATGGCCGCAATCGTACTGCCCACATTCCAGGGTAACATCCAGAAAGCAAAAGAAGCCGCCGCAAAAGACAACCTAAGAATCCTCAGAACCACAATAGAAGCCTACGCCGCAAAAAATAACGGGGTGCCGCCCGGATATCCGAACAACGATCCAGCGCAACCGCCCAATTTCATGGCGGTTGTGGGCGGTCTGCTCGGCCCACCCCAATATTTGAGACGTATACCAGAGAATCCTTTTACTGGCGATTTTGTGGCTACCATGATCGCGAATGGCGACAGTTTCCCGGCAGCAGCCGATGGAAGTACCGGTTGGATATATCAACCCGCCACAAAAAACATCAGACTTAATTACCCAGGTACGGATAGCGAGGGTGTCAGTTACTTTGAATACTGAATTTCAGCCGGATGCAGGCGCAAACAATGTCAGGTTCAACGTTACGGTGTCTGTTCCTCTTTCCTGAAAACCAATCTTTTCCTGAACTCAAGTTCCTTAACCTCCGGCAGTTCTTTTCGCTCTGGAGTAAACCCCACCAGCTTCTCTTTACTGAACCAGTCAGCCTCCCACACACTGTAATCTTCTGAAACAAACCCTGCCAGGAAATCCGTCGTGCTTCCTTCAAGCGACTGCCCCGGTTCCAAATCCAGGTGAAAATGTTCTATTACCACTTCCACACTCAATTCCCGCACGGACGGATCGTAACTGACAGTCCAATTCCCCGGTTTGTAAATCCCTTTGCCACCATGTCGAGTCGGAAATGTCGACACTTTTCCAGGAACCACCTCAAAGCCTCCCATGCCGAGGGCACACCAGGAGATTCTCCCGTCCTCCTCAAAGGTCATGGCCCAAAAGCTCTTACCCCCGACAGCCCATTTCCCAACCATTTCAGCAGGGAACCGGGCGCCATCTTTAATGGTGACCTCAATTCCCCGATTTGCATCCTGACAACCGCTAAACACTACGGCACAGCAACACAACAGTAACATACACAGGTTTCTCATGGCTTTGCCCCATATCACTAATCAAATCGACGAAAAACTATAACCGGCATACAATCCCATTCTCCCATGCAGCACTCCATTCTGCAAGTGAAAAAAAGAGGCAAGCCCAAAAAGACTTGCCTCTTAAAATTACCTGCTGTTCTATGGCTTGGTCTTATTTGCGACGACGCAGGAACAGACCACCGAGTCCCAGAAGAGCCATTGTCATCGGCTCAGGAAGTACTGTAGTAGTTTTTTGCTCGGCCTCAGCGAAACTATTGTTCAGCCGCGTAAACGTGTACACCTCACCTGCCGTACCGGCGGTGAAATTAATAGTAACCCAAAGACCATCGGCAGTAATCCCGGCAGGATCCCCGGGGCTGACAATATTGTAGTCATAGCTGCCATAGTCGATATAGTGCTGAATATCCGGGGCGGTCGTTGTGCCCGTAATGGTGCTGCCGGCAGCAACAGTTCCGAAATTCAAGATCGTATCATCGGCTGCAATGCTTGTCTCAACACCACCATTAAGCTGGGTGCCGGACTGTGCCGGCCAGCTAACGTCGGACGCCAAACCGCTGACAGTCACAGAAAACGTTTCACCTGGATAAACCTCATCCGGGGCTTCCAGAATAAGAGTCGCACCGGCCAACGAGGCCATAACAGGAAGCAATATCAAAACGAATAACTTCTTCATTAGCATTTCCCTTTCATCAGAAAGTACTTATTGGAACAAACTCTTTCCATCTCCATCTGTACTAAACGCATATCGTTATTCCGAATTACAATCGCCGGAACCTCCGTCGGTGTCAAACCAGACCGACGGTATATGGCAATGTCATCACAACCCCCGTACCCCGGGCATCTGCCCACAAGTTCCATCCGTTAGAACCAAGCTGCTGCCTGTGTCATCCTGTTCCAGGCTCAAATATCCCCTGCCCCCCGGTATCATACTACACAAGTAAGACAAGTAAAAAAAAGGCGCCCCCAACAGGGACGCCTTTCACACACATCGATGTTAGGTACTTTGGTATAGACCTTCCTATTTCCTGCGACGCAGGAAAAGACCACCAAGACCCAGCAGAGCCATGGTCATCGGCTCAGGAGTAACATGAATTGTCGCTACTTCGGCCCAACCGCTGGTCCAAATCACAACATCGCCTTCAGTCGGGATGTCGAAGCGAAACCATTCACCGACAAACTGCGACGCAGGGACGCCTTCGGCAATAACCTGGTCCGCAACCACGTTATATGACATGCCGCCAAACTGGAGTATATTGGCCGCATTGCCTGCGTCCGCCATGACCCCGGCGTTGGAGCCGTCTGTAGTGGGGTCCGGCACGATCGTGGTAAAGGGAGCAGCATAACCAGGGAGTGTAATATACGCTTCATACTTGGCCACCGACGATCCGGTACCGATCAACTGGCTGCCTACCTGGTCCCATGTGACAATACCGTCAACAACGGGCAGGGCAACAATAGGTCCGGCACTAGCGACAGCGCCTATACCAAGAACCAACATTAAAACTAACAACTTCTTCATCATCGTTCTCCTTTCTTTAGAAAACATTTGTTCGAACAAACTCTTTCATCCACATTAACGTGAAGTGTGTGTCAAATTATTCAACCATAAAACGAACTAAAACTGGGGGTTACCACAGCGTGTCAACTGATCAGTAGGTACCCTGTAAGAACCCAAAAGAAGCCCAAGGTCAGTGGGACCTGTACGTGCTAAAACATCAGTTCCGTTGGGCGGAGGAACCGGAACCCAGCCAACTACTTCTGCCAGGTGGTTGACATCAGCTGCAAGATTCTGTCCAGGCTGACCCACCGGTACTCTGTAAGCACTAAGGAACAGGCTCAGATCAGTTGGACCAACAGATGCGTAAATATCAGTTCCGTTGGGCGGAGGCACTGGAACCCAGCCAACAATTTCTTCCTGATTATTGACATCGCCGTAACACTGGTAAGGATCACACCAGCTTAGGGGCTCTCCGACATCCAACCACTCCTGGCGGTCCGGCTGGCCTTCGTAGCAATCGCCCGAGACGCATGCTGCTATCGCACCACCGACAAAAGCCACTCCGCTGGGGGCGCCGCCGCCGATAAGGGCGTATTGGCCACGTGCGTCATCCAGAACCGCGGTAAGGGTACAGCCCCCATCCACCGTAACTGGGGCCAGCGTCGTGATTGCGAGCGGAGCGTCCGCAACAACGTTAACGTTGTACAGACAGCCAAATTCGACAGTACATAGCGGACCGGGCAACGTCCCCGGATTGTCGGGAGCAGTGGAGGGAGCAACACAACTGCCGGCATCGTCGATCTGTGTGTCTTCGCCAACCACAATGAAGGTAATAGTCCCCATGAAGATACCATAACCCGGGTCGGCTGCAGTGCTTTCACCTTCCTTGGCCGCAACGACGCTCAATATTTCGGCGCCGTTATCGACGCTTAGGTCAAGAGCGATACCTGCAAGCAGCGACCCATTGGCGTCGACATCAGTGCCATCGGCCGTGACCACGATGTCCGCGGTACAATCTCCGTTATCCACGATCTCGACTGTGATCGTGGCCATCGCCGGCGCCACCAACAGCGCCACCATTAAACACATCAACTTCTTCATACTACACCATCCTTTCTCTTTCTTCTTACTTCCTCTAAAACTTTTTTCTCAGGGCAACGCGCCCTGTGAGACGTCCTGTGAACAAGTCCAATCGATAAAACAAGGGGAACGCAACGGCTACCGCAAAAACATGCTGATCTCCGCCTCCGCCAGCGGTGTCAGTCTTCAGCACCCTTGCAAACTTTACCCCACTGCTCTATTCGATTCACACCTCCTTTGCCACGCTCATTAGCGGCTACATCCTAAAAGAACACGCCTTGCAGTACTGATATACACTACAACCGTTGAGTGCATAATACAATAAACTGCTGTTCGATGCAAGGAAAAAATAAAAAAATTTCCCAGGATTTGTGTTTTTTTCGCATTATTACAGCTTTGAGCGGACTCGCAGTATCCACAATGGGCCGTATTCGCCCAAAAACCCCATTTCCCGGCCTGTCCTGCCCTGCCGGAGCCCGTATTATCGGCAGAAATGGGCCTGCAGCATCATTAAACAGAGTTTTCTATCCTGCTCTTCGTTTTTTCACCGTTTCTGCTCTAATGCAGACGCCGGCGTTAATATTTCTATATTTTTTCAGTTTTCTGTCGCAAATTGGGGCGAGGGGGCACTATCATTACAGAAGACTTGAGTTTTTTCCGGTTTATTTGGTACTTAACAGCCTTTTGCAGTGGTTAAAGGCGGTTTTGAGGTTCCTATGTCGAACGATGAGTATTATGTGAATCGTTGCCTTGACGGCCATCCTGACGATTTTCGCCATCTTGTGAGGCGTTATCAGAATGTGCTTATGGCGCATCTGGTGGGTCAATTGGGCAACATGAATGAGGCTGAGGAGGTCGCGCAGGAGACATTGGTGCGGTGCTACTTCGGTCTTTCAAAACTGAAGAAGCGGGGGTCGTTTTTCCCGTGGCTGTTGGGAACAAGCACCCGCGTGGCAAAAGAGCAGCACAGGAACAGGCAGCGAAGGCGAGAGGCACTAAGCGGTCTTGCCGAGGAGAAGCATCAGCAGCCTGTGAAATATGATTATCCGTTGGCGCGAACGATTGGGCAGCTTCCCGACTTTTACCGGGAGATTTACGGCGATCTGCGGATCGAGGATGTTAGCGCCGAGAAACTGGCGGAGTTGGAAGCAGAGTAGCGTTGGTTAGAAGTTGTACGGTTTGAATAAAAGGGCCGATCCGGTTGGGTCGGGCCTTTTTCTTGTCCCGAAAGTTGCAACTCTACCTCTGCCCGGCCACCTGCCTTTTTCAATACGACAACCTCGCCTGCCCCCGTATCAAACTCCAACCGCTGCCCCGATAGAGTCTCCGTTTTGCCGGCCCGCCTGTTCGCAACGACCTGCGACCGGCCCCAGGGATTCTCCACTTAACATCTTCTTGTCAACTTTGCATTGCCGCCAGCGCCGAAAAAACACCGCCTTTATCCAAAGCGTTATAAGCCTTGTCGTAAACTTCATATAATTGCTCGTAAATATCATGCCGCTTGGCATCCGGAGTTATTTCCCGCTGCAGCTTGACCATGTTCTCAACGCCTTGAGGGATCGACGAGAAGATTCCCGCACCTACCCCCGCCAGAATTGCGGCACCAAGGGCAGTTGCCTCTTTTTCCCTGACTACCTGCACCGCCCTGCCGTAAACATCCGCCTGTATCTGATTCCACAAAACCGAATTCGTCGCCCCGCCGCCTATGCGAATAAGGTCGACATCCATATCATTGTCATGCCACTGCTGCATCATATCTCGAATTTCAAATACAACACCTTCCATAACGGCTCGCGTCAGGTCGGCTCTGTTATGAGCAAGTGTCAGACCCAATATCGTACCGCGAGCATCAGGGTTCCATCGCGGCGTGGCGGCAGTAGCGAGATAGGGCAAGAAAAGCAACCCCTTCGCACCGGGCGACGACTGCCCGGCAAGTTCAGTCAGCAGGGCGTAAACGTCCTTGCCGCTGGAAGCTGCCTTGTCGCTTTCGCTTATGGCAATCACATCGCGAAACCATCTAAACGAACCGGCGGCTGCGTTAGAGAGACCTTCGACCTCCCACATATCCGCCATCGCATGGTTGGTTATCATCATCCCGCCAAAGCCTGCCACAGGCTTATCCGTCGCTAATATCGCAAGGCCTGCCGTCCCCAGGGTAACGGTAGCCATACCCGGCTTAACGGCGCCCATACCTATAACGCTGCAATTCTGGTCGCCGGCCCCAACACATATCGGAGTGCCCACAGCAAAACCTGTCTTCCCGGCGACAGCGTCAGTAACCGCACCAACCTGAGTTCCCGGCTGCGTGGGTATACCGAACATTTCCTCAGACAGGCCGAACATGTCCAACAGCTTTTTATTCCAGCGACACCGGCGTGTATCCCAAACCCCGTAAAACGCCATATCACTAATATCGGTATGGAACTGTTCGGCTCCGAAAGCCCTCAAAGCGAGGTCTTGATTCTGCACGAATTTTGCGGTGCGTTCGTAATTGGCAGGTTCGTTGTCGCGCATCCATAGAATCTTGCTTATGATCCATGTCGTCCCCAGGGGCAGGCCGCTGTGGGCATAATATTCCTCCGGCGATATCAGCGATCGCATATAGTCAACCTGTTTGGCCGTTCTGGCATCCTGCCATGATATCATCGCCCTTACAGGCTGGCCATGTTCGTCGACAGGACAGGTAACCGACCGCTGCGTTGAAAAAGCAATCGAGACGATTTCATTTGCAGGCACACCGGATTTGGATATAGTCTCGGCGCAGGCCTGCATGGTTTGTGCGATAAGGTTTTGCGAGGATTGCTCGACCCAGCCCGGCTTGGGGTAATCCGCTCCATACTCGCAATAAGCACTGCCGAACTTATTACCATGCAGATCAAACAGACAGCAACGAGCACCGGTAGTGCCCACGTCTATGCCAGCCAGATACTGACCCATTTGAACCTCCAGATGATTATCCCGCCAATCCGATCGCTTTGAGCATGTCAAACGCTTCTACGATTTCAACCGCAGCCCGCGTACCAATACGCTCGGCGCCTGCCTGTATGAAGACTAACGCATTTTGCGGCCGGGGGAATTTTACGCCTGAAACCTTGAGATGAACCGGAGTATTCTTCAGCGCGTCTTTCATGACAAGAAACTGCTCCATGGTCGGTCCGTCGAACTGCCCTGTCGAGGTTTTGCAATACTGTATACCCGCCTCGGCAACAAGCTTAGCGCCGGCGGCAATTTCTTCATCGGTAAGATAGCATACTTCGAGAATGCACTTGGTTACGGCATCGCCTGCAGCATCCACGAACAGGCGAAGCTCCTGGCGCACGACATCGTAACGTTTATCTTTCAAAGCACCGACGTTGATTGCCATATCCACCGTAGTACAGCCGAGCTTGACTGCCTCCTGCACCTCGAGAGCTTTGACCGTCGCTGTCGTACTCCCGAACGGGAAGCCTATACCTGTGCCGATTTCAATATCATCGCAGCCGGCCAGCTCTTCCTTGACGAGCGGTGTCCAGAACGGACTGCTGGTGTAAAAAGCCGCGAAACGATACTTTTTCGCCTCCCGGCACGCCTGGCGAAGCTCTTTTTCCTGTGTATATTTGGGCAGGATCGAATAATCGAGCATCTTCGCCAGATTCTGCTTATCGAGCTGTTTAATGTCAGCCATAATTATCTCCAAAATTTGCTTTATGAAAAAATAGCATTAAATTCTTTAACTGAAATCCCCCGCTCGCCGATCTCTCGCACGTTGGCTGAGCCTTTTTTTCCGTCAGCGTGATAATCCGATCCCCCGCTTATGTACTTGACTGCACCTTGATACACCGAGCGAACTTCAGCTTCGATCTGCTCAGGGGTCATATCACCCTTATATGTCGTTTTGTCGTAGTTGTACGATGCCTCGATCCCGTCAAGGCCGGCGGCGATGAGTCTGTCGATATATGTGGCACGGGAGATATCTTCTTCGCCTTTGGGATGAACCACTTCGTCAATAAGATACGGATGGGCCAATATCGCGATCCCGCCGGCATCGTGAATAAGTTTTATAGCGTCGGCAGGGTCGATTTTGCATCGTCGGACGTTGAGCACCGGATTGTCCCTGACCAGTATTTTCCCGTCCGTCCAGCTTTTAACATAGCCGTGTTCAGCCATCGCCTCAAAAATGTGCTTACGCTGAACTTCTTCATCGGTGCGGGTGCATACTGCCCCGTTACTGTCAGTATAGGTCAAGATGTCATGCTGCCAGTCAATCGCCATGCCCTGGGCGGTCAGCAATACGCAGAGTCGGCGATAGGCATCGGATTTACTTATCGCGGCAGATTCGACCTCGGCCGTAACCCCTGGGCAACTCCAGTCCATCCGATAGCCGCAAATATGAACATCATCGACAAATGTATCGCACGAGAATTCATAACCGCCAACCAGCTTGACGCCCTTGTCCGCGGCATATCGAACAATGTCCATTTCAGCGCCGTCGGCAAGTTTGACAGACAGCGGCGGTGTAATATCATGATCGGTAATCGCGATGGCAAACATTCCCAATGCTGCTGCGTTGTCTATCAACTCAAGCGGTGAATCGTTGCCGTCGGAACGATTCGTATGACAATGCATGTCGCAGGGATAATCAGCTTTCATTTCGCCAGTCCTTAAACGGTGATGCCGCCCGCCATGCCGGTTCCACCAAGGATATCAATGTAGTGGGCTATCATCTCAACCAGTGCCCGTCGCGTATGTTCGAGGGTTTTCAGGATATTGTACTCGGCTCGGTTGGCGGAGATATACTCAAACTGCGAATCGATGTAGACCTGCTTGATGCGTGTCGATATGTTGAATTTGCTGGCGCCGGCTGCCGCTAAGGCCTTTACCACATCGTCAGCAAGTCCCGTGCCGCCATGAACAACCAGTGGATAGTCGGTCTTTTTGTGAATTCGGGCGAGGGTGTCTATGTCAAGTCTCGGTTCTACCTTGTAAAAACCGTGGGCCGTGCCGATGGCGGCAGCGAGAAAATCGATATTTGTTCGCTGCTTGAACTCGATCGCTTCTTCCGGGGTCGTGTATATCGCATCATCCTGCGAAATCACTATATCGTCTTCGACACCGGCTACCACGCCGATCTCGCCTTCGACCGATACGCCGGCGGCGTGGGCTTCTTCAACCACTCGCGAGGTAATGGCAATATTTTCCTCGAAAGGCTTGCTGGAAGCGTCGATCATAACGGAATTGTACCCTTCGTTGACGGCCTGACTGATAACGTCGAGGTTCGTGCCATGATCCAGGTGCAGCGATACGGGTACGCTGCTGCCGGCAGCGGCTATTCGAGCCATCTCCACAATCGCCTTGATACCGAATCGCTTGATGGTACCCGACGAACTCTGAAGGATGGCAGGCGCGTTCTGCTTTTCGGCGGCCTCGATAACGGTTTCGATAGAAAGATAGTCGACAAAATTGAACGCACCGACACAATAACCTCTGCGGCGGGCGTCGTTCAAAACGACAGTTGTGCTTATCAGCGACATTTACGAACTCCAAAAAACTCCCGATTCACAGTACCTGTCAGCATGTGTCAATCTAACTTATACCTGCCTACAACCTCACCATCGTCTCTGGTCATCGTAACTTCGAGCTTGTCCTTTTTCGCATCCACCCTGATGACGGTTGCCTGCCCGTCTTTTGGAGCGCCTCCTATAATCACGGGATAATTATGAATCCCCTTTTCCGGCTGCACCACTGCATACCTGTGGGTATGTCCCGATATCATCAAGTCGATCTTTCCCCGATTGAACAGTGGTCTCCATTTGTTATACAGGTCCGTTGTGCCGTGCCAATTCTCCGATTGTCTGTGGGGCATATGAACCAGGACAATCCTGAATGCCGCCTTCCTGCATGCCTCCGTCTGGATTTCTTTTTCCAGCCATTTTTTCTGTTCATCTCTGTATCGGTCAAAATCCGCCAATCCGCTGTATGCCCAATGGGTATCGTCCTTATCCTCACCTCCATCCATTACGATGAGATGCACAGGACCGTGGTCGAAAGAGTAGTAATACCTGCCCCTCGGGGTTGTCAGATAGTTGGGGAGCATACGAGCAAACTTGCCCCTTGTCTCATGGTTGCCTCGGATGTAGACAAATGGAATCTCTGCGGCGAAGAGGTCCGAACAGGGTTTGAGGACATGATTGATAATCTGCGGTTCATCTTCGATGTGTCCCAGGATATCGCCATTTAAGAACACAAGGTCATAGGGTTTGGATGCTGCCATTTTGATCAAAGATGCCAGAATGTCATTTCTCTGGTGGATGTCATTTAAGACGATGAACGAAATGCTCTCTTCATTGCCGGACAGCGTCTTGAAACTATGAGTATCGCCCGTAACGGTTTCTCCGTATGTAACCTTGTAGGCCTCGAATTTCAGTATTTCTTTTGAAGAGATCCTGTATTTGTATTCTTTGCCCGGAGAAAGCCCGTCGATAGAGACCCTGTGAATCGTCTCATCGGCATCAATCAAACCATGCCGGCTATTGAATGCTTTCCGGTCAAGCGTGTCTCCGGTTCCATACTCCACCCGGCTTGTGCATTTGGAGTCTGTAATCCACATCACAGTCATTGAGGTCCTGGATGGATTCTGGAGATAAGGGCCTGCAACAATTTGAAGAGCGCAGGCGTCCCCTGCCAACATCACTGCCAATAATAACAAACAGGTCCATACGATATTTCTCATTGCCGCGTTGCTCCTCATATATTCAATTCTTCTGCTTTAACACCCTCACATAATCAATGTAATATTTCTGAGGAAAGATCGAATCATCGATCCCCTTCTGACCTCCCCACGCTCCGCCGATCGCCGCGTTGACAATCAGATAGTGCGCCTTGTCGTATGGCCACACATCGCTGCCGGTCCCCTCATTGCTAAAAGAAAAACATTTCGTATCGTCCAGATAAAAGTCCATCCGGTCCTCGAACCACTCCACCGCGTACACATGAAACTTTTCATACGGCTTGTCCGCCTTGATCTTAGAACCCTTGCCCGTCCCGATCGAATGGTTGTACTTCTTCGTATGAACATTTGCGTGAATCGTATCCGGGGCATAGCCAACATTTTCCATGATGTCGATCTCGCCGCATGCGGGCCAACCCACCTGCCGCCGATTCGTGCCAAGCATCCATATCGCAGGCCACATCCCCTTACCCGTCGGAAGCTTCGCACGAACCTCAACGCGCCCGTATGTCCATTCCGCCTTTCCCCACGTATGCAGACTCGCCGAAGTATACTCCCCCTTGTCGTATTTCTCCTTACGCGACTCGATTATCAGGGTCCCATCCTCCACGCGAGCATTGGCTTTCCGGGCTTTCGTATAAAACTGCTTCTCACGATTACGAATAAAACCTGTTTCGTAATTCCACTTACTCGCATCAGCCGGACCCGTATAGTTGAACTCATCGGCCCATACCAGCTCCCACTTGCCGTCAAAGCTCTCGGTCGGACGAGCCATCTGTTCGACATTGCAATTAATCTTAGAAAGCAGTTGTGTATGATTCTCAGTATCTCCCCCCGTTTGCAGGAAGAACCGTCGGCCGCTTTCTCCCGCATCGATATTCATAGTTGGCGTGCGATCGGCGGTAAATTTTGCTTCCACAAGAGGCATCCATTTCCCGTCTTTGGTCTTTACCCAGCCGTTACCGTATCTGGCACGCCG
>SDBS01004612.1_pt1 | contig 13481 bp, 12 predicted proteins | sample 2277091 | NCBI WGS metagenome assembly SDBS01 (sample SAMN10404972, study PRJNA504765) | marine sediment metagenome | isolation source: marine sediment core GS10_PC15, 163 cmbsf | place: Arctic Ocean: Southern Knipovich Ridge | collected 2010 | reverse complement strand
CCCCCTGTTCTTGTTTGTACAGCTTAGTCGCTTTTCTGCTGGGAATAATTGTTTTCAAGAATATATATTCTTTTTCGACAATATGTGGAACTAAATATACATAATCTTCGATAACAACAAAATATATTTTTTGCCCCGGATAGTTTGTTTGCTCCGGGTGATCAGCTATTTTCCAGACATCGCCTTTAGACAAGTGAAATATTATCTGTTCAAAAGATATGTTTCTTTCTCTTTTTAACCATATATTTTTTTCTGGATTCCATTCATATTTCATAATCTAATTGTACATCATTTGTATGGACAAGTCAAGAGGATACGACAACGATAATCGGGTAGATGGATCAAGAGATCATCATTAGGGGAATCTCTTAATAAGGGAAAGAAATTGGGAATAATGGCGGAGTCTTTTGGACGAAATTCGAAAAGTGAAAACTGGCGGACGCAGTTGCAACCAATTCGAACCTTTGGTGAAATAACCGCCCGTGTCAAGATACTTCCTGTTAGCGCACCATATTTATATCAAAAACTATCCAAAAAGGCAACCCAACTGCGCTTATTGGGAATGTCCTATGGGCAAATAGCCAGAAGCTTAAACATCAATAGAAAAACTGCCACAAAAGCTTGTGAGTATCAAGGGAGGTGAACGAATGCTCTGGTGATCTAGTACTCATAGCCCCCTATATCCAAAGGAAAGATGTATATGGACTCAAGTTCGTATCTTACACGAAACTGACAAAGCCATATTGATTGACAATGGCACGAGAATGTGGATCCCAAAATCGAGGATACGAGAAATAAGACTAAAAAACAATGTCTTTGAAATTTACATCAAAGAAAGTACTGTTGGATAGTACTCAGAATCTTATTCAGGGTGCTGTGTTTCATCAGCTTTTGGTTGGTTCAGCTTCACGAAGAATCGCCATTTGTCGCTGAATCCCGAGTCAGTCGAGGAGAAAGGACAACCAGCAAAAGTCGGCACAATTTCCCAAGCTAAAGAACTGCTACTTGGTAACAGTAGTAGGAAGGACCTCTTTTCCAACAAAGTACCTTTACTGTGTGTTACCTGGTGTTACAGTACGCGTTGTCTCAGGTTAGAGATAGGATCGTGAAAGCAACCCAGAATGAAGTCATGCCTACTAATGACCATTCTATCAATCTTTCTAATCCTACGACGACAGAAAGTTGGAATGGCAAACACATTACATTATTCCTACCTGGTTTGTTAAGTACTTCAACGATAGCAACCAACCTCTCTTCTCTTTTACGAAGGTATCTGATTGAAAGCCGGCAGGCAATAAGTGCAAGTACGTTCACAAAAATAAAAAGAAACGATAGGGAAAGAAGATAGGGTGGGGTAATAACTCTGCCTTCCATAATTTTCGAAAGGAGCAAACCGACAACAAAAAGGTTAGCTGTTATAAAAAATGTGTACCATGTAATGGCTATACTAAAAAAAGTCCTATTGTAATTGTTAATTTCCCCAAACTCTTTGAGAAGATACTGCTCATCTTCTGAGCATTTTGACATTTTATTGTGTCCTCCTTCATCCTAGTGTTGTAACAGTGGATAACGGTTATGTTATGAAAATCATCTTTTTCGGCGTATTACTGTCCATTTAACCCAATTGTGTCCCATGTCTTGACTATCGCTTCTTCCGAGATGACCGTTTCACAATCTTTCCCCGAGCATCCATAACTCCGACGGTCGTATTCTGCGTTGCCTTTAGTGCTCCATTTAGAGCTTTCTGATTCGAACCAGCAATATAGACAGACTTCCGAAATCCCTGCAACTGCCTTAGACCGTCCTTCACTGTCTGATCCGTCTCTACTTCAACAACTATCTTCGGTTTTTTGATGTCCGGACCTTTACCCTTGTTGTACTCTGTGCCAAATTTTTTGGCAATTCTATTTGCTGTTATATCGTGAGATCTGCTAGGGTTCATTTTTTGCTCCTTACCTATGTTTTTAAACACCACTATCGCCTCCTATGAAAAAACAGTGCAACATTAATTTTTCAGAAGATTCTTGCTCCGCCTAGTTTTCCCTGTATTTAATGGGAACAACGTCCATCTATTGACTCTTACTCATAGGCACAGTATCACCCACACCTTCAAGAAGCATCTTAGAGCATAATCTCTGAGCCACTCTAGATATTGTCTAAAATCATTATCATCTTTAAAAACACTTTGCTGATAATTTCCCCTCTGGATAACATAGCGAGGAAAACCTGTTGCCGCACCTGTTGATATTCGTGGCATGTCAGAAGTTTACACACAGCGATCCATCCGCCCATAATAATAGGCGCTGTTCCTATTTTTTACAGCCTCACTTCTCATTGATTCTCTTGAGAGAAACGGATAGTTGATACTCATATAGGGTAATATCAGGGACTTCAGAACAAGCCAATAATAGATCTTCAGATATTTCTCTTGCGATAATTATTCCTCTCACATGTTGATCCACATCAGCATGATTTTTCCTTATCCATGCCATATATCGCAGAAGCTGACCAACAACTCTGTCATAGCCTCTTGAGACTTTAAGCTCAATTACAACATAATTGTTGTCTTTGTCCAAAGCTAATACGTCAATACAACGATTTCCAACAGGAAATTCTATCCCGGTAATATCCTCTTCCTCGTATAATCTTAAGCCTGCTTCAATTTGATAGAGATTTTTTGAAAGGAAATTTTGAAGGTCTTTTTCGTAAGCGAACTCACTTGCTTCGAGTGCCTCCTCAAGCGGTTCAATTTTGCCAATATCCTTTTCTTCTTGTTGTTTTTCATAAATTGGTTCTGGGTCAGACGATCTGTCGTATAATCTGAATTTGTGGGTATCGATTTGGAACAGAAGATCATCTTCACCGCTTGGATTGACATTATAATGGATACGGCTTGGGGCGTTGACTGACATCTTAAGAAAATGTGCTGAAATTGTACTGACCTTAATTTTTGGGTATTTTTGCTTGAACCATGCGAAAACTTGGTCCCGTTTTATAATGTCCCCTTTCTTAATACCAAGTTCATCTATCATGTCTTTGAATAGCAGCTTTACAGATTTTTCATATATAGACATCCAGCTTATCTCCTTATAGATTTGATGACGCCATGATTACGAATCTAATCATACGTAAGTTTTTCCTCGTAGGGCATGACGGATACTGGGCGTTTTTGTATTCCCAGATATCTTGCTTTTTCTTCCGTCCTTTTCATCGGTGTATTTTTTTCTCAGGACCCTATTTACAGGCCACTCAATCAAAACATCATTATCTAGTTGTTCTAATGCATTAGGATCGCTTCTCCAATGTCTACCTTTTGGCGGTTTAATACCCTTCCATTCTTGACCTGTTGCCGCACCTCTTGATATTCGTGGCATGTCACAACTTTGCATACAGCGCCTCAATTTCTCAAGAAAATGGGCGCTGTCCCTATTTATTTACATCGGTCAGGCGAGTGCTTTTGTTACCACAACTTTTCATAAGTACCTACTGGTAAGATATTCAATATAATCTTTATGATTATCACGATACTTACTTGATAATCTTATTATTAATTCCTGATAACTTACCGCATGGAAACGGATATTGTCTGTTTCTGATAATTTTTGAAATCTTTCTATTTCTTTGCGATGATTAAAACCTTCATATCCTAATGCATCATACCAAAGATAAAGAAGTCGAAAACCTGTTTTCCCATATTTCTTCTTCAAACCTAATATATGTTTTATTAATTGGGCTGGATGAAGGTGGTTATATGAATTATCAACTGGGCTAATTGATTTTGCCAATTCATATAAATTTGGGATATCCTGCCAAATATCATTTAAATCTATATATTTTTGCTTTATGCCAGTATGACGTCGTGTAGAATATGCCTCCGAAAACTTACATTCAATTGCATATATCTTATATCTTGTTCCTTTCTTGTTTTTAATAATTACATCGATATTGGGATGGAATTGAAACGATTCATCTATCTGGTATTTTTGCTCAAATGAAATGCCTTCAGGATATTTATTATTTTTGTCACATAGACCACATGCTGAAGCAATAGAAGAGACCTGGTTGACCTTTTGCCAGTATTGAAAAACATTTACACTTAATGCTGACGATGAATGTATGGCTTTCATTTTTGCTGGGCCACTAGAACTATCAAGTATTTCACGACCATCGCCAAATTCAAACTCTTGTCGTGTTCTTAATAAAAGTGGTTGAAATAAATTATCTTCGAGTTTTCTTGTATAAGACCGTCGACCTCGATTACCCTTGCTTCCGATAAGGGTAAGGTTTTGATTTAAAGCCCATTGGGTTTGTTTTGTCAATATATATTCGTATGCTTTCATTTTTATTATACAACTAACATACTATTACCTGGATTTTGTTGGGTACCCGCGTAAAGCATCCTACGATTTTTCTCTTTTCATTCAAACATGTCAAAAGTTCCTATCGTGTCACGGCATACTATTTGCGTATTCCAAAATTCGGCATTACTGTTCCAACACCCGAACATGACTGATCCTCGAGATTGGATGTCAAGTCGACTATCTTCCAAGTGAATATCTTCGTCTTCAATAGACGCTCTAACCGAATTACCCTCTAACTGAATAATAAGAGTAAGCTCTTTATCATTCAAGCGTTCTTGGCCACGTAACCTTTCTGGGCCAACTGGTTTTGGTTCCGGAAAAGTTGCAATTTCTAATCTCCCATCTCCTCTCATATATACAACACAACTTCCAAGGAAGGGCCCCATGGCACCAACCCTTAGAAACACACCAAACCAACCCGTATCCGCCTTATCCTCCTCACTATAATCTGAAAAATTGAAGGTAACCCGAACCTTCCCATCACGCATTTGATAATTTGTTGGCCAAGAGGCAAACGGCTTCCTACCATTCCTCTTTTCCTTTCCATCTTTCCAGCATCTCAGCTCTCTCTTTTGGGGATGATAATAATATAAATCAGAGTTCTGTTCACGAAAATCCAAGTCTTTTATCTTAAAAAAAAGATCCAAATATTCAACAATTGTATTAAAAAGGTCTTCCGGCAGCTTGCATTGGGAAACTTCATAGCCCCTAACATCAAAACATAACTTCTCATATAAATGCCGCGTGACCCGTAATATGTTTTTATTGTAAAAAAGAGCAATTCCGAGTTCGACATGAACATTTGGATTGTTGCCGGTTAGGTCAGCTACCACAACATCAGCATCCCGGATGTGCTTGACAAAATTTCTAAATAATTCGGAATTTTGCATCTTGAAAGTCTCTATTGTTTCATATCCTGTGTCCGTACCAATTTGTTCATTGCCTGTGACGCAAACTAATTTCTTTGCTTTATATTTTTCTTGTATTTCTTTGACGACATACTCATATATACACCTCGTATCAAAATCAAATGGTATAGCGAAAAATAACTTGTAAGAATCTTTCGTTTCCACATTGACCTCCCATCTTGCATATGTAAATAATGTCAATCTACTTTCAAAGGGGACTACTCAATGAATTCTAAAATAAGTGAGGAAAACCTATTGCCACAGCTCTTGATATTCGTGGCATGTCAGAAGTCTACGCGCAGCGCCTCAATCTGCCAATAATAATAGGCGCTGTCCCTATTTTTATCTTCTGTCCCACCCCTGGAGCAGAATACACAAGATTTCGAAGATTTCGCCCACGCCCCTTACGAACATATTGCTGTAACTTCTGGAAATTATGGGAGAAGTATGTTTTACCTCGTTGTAATTCCCTTATCACAATTCGCTGTCTAGTCCGAAGACAGAAATCGATCACTTTCTAAAAATTCTCCGAATTCGTAACGGTCTCCGTTCTTAACACCTGGATTTGAGAAAATAGGTACTTTTCCATAAATGAAAACATGAATGATCGTTTTGTTGCAAGCAAACGTGATACATATTGAAATCTCATTTTTCCACTGTAACTTTTGTTCCCAGTATCCTTTCTAGTCCTGCAACTAAATCATGCAAAAAAGGAGAATTTTAGTATCTAATGTAACACGCGGGTCTTTTGGTCCATTGTCTGTTGCTAATCACCTCGTGGCAACGGCACACTAATTTGCTTCTATTCTTAAATCTTTAGTTGAATACCCAAATAGAGCCATTACACTAAAGCAGAGTTTAACGATGCTATTTGCACTCAGATTCGTTTCCGCAAACGTGTTCGTGCCACCAACTTTTCGCGGGTCCCATAACTCATCTTTATTGCGAGAGAAATACAAGCGTTTTCTTCCTCTTAAACTTAGGACCTTATCGAATTCAGTTCGATGTGCATTGCTCAGAATTTCACATAATTTTATTAACAAATCTTTCCAGAACCGCACCCGATATTGCGAACCTCTAAAGTAGAAAGACGATATAGATTTCCCAGAATAACCTCCAAGAATTGATCTAGGGGTTAGATGGGTAACCGAGGGACGTGTAGGTCGAGTTATTTTTGTTGGTAGAGTCGCAGAGATTATCAAATGGTTCTTGTGTCTTGATAAGAACTGCTCAATCATTTCAGTATCTGTCTTATATCCACAAAGTCTCTCAGTAGTCTCGTTGATTAGGTCTATGAGCAATTCATCAGGTTCTTCAATGATTTTGTTCCATGCCTTTGGTAAAGTATCTTTCAATATATTTAGCCTCTGCTGTCCTTTATAAATCTCTTCTGCGTTTTGAACTGCCTTGCCACTACCAATATTGCCCTTAGATAGGAAATCGATCAATTTGAAAGCTATATCTTCTGATTCCTGTTGGAGAATATCGATCGTATAGAACTTTCTTTGCTCCCAACTTCCTTCTTGCCAAGGAAGGTAAAACCACCAAGTTACTCCATTGGTAAGAACGGAGAACCTAACACCTTGTTTATATGAGTAGCTTAGCAATTGTTCCTGATGTTTTTCTAATTCTTCCCCTATTTTTTTTGCTTCAATAAAAACCTTGTTTGCATCGCCAATTCGTAATGAATAGTCGACCCTTTCTTCGCCTACGGAATACTCAGGCTTCACCTCATCGGTATTGAAAATATCCCAATCGAGGAAAGATAATATCCTCACAATTATCTCTTGTTTTGTCTCTGCTTCATTGAAAAACATAATCCTCCTATCTGCTTTAAGATCTTCAATGAAGGATATTAGCTGAGCTTGCATTTTTCACCTCTTTCGTAACTTGCCAATAATATTTACCCTCATAACTTTCCTTTTCAAGCAACCAATTGCATATAACGTTCTAGCGCACTTTGCAAACTGAGAAGGATTTTTGACTTAATAGAACTGAATTAATAGGGGCAGCGACTATTTATTGATTCTTACGAGGCCTCCCGCGAGACAAAGCCTTTAGTTGCCGCCTAAGCAGCTCTTCCATCCTACTCATAAAACTATCATCTCCACAAGGACGTCCAGTCCGGGTACTACTCCTTGCCTCATTTATCATCACCTTATCATCCTCTTCCTTTAGATACTCCAACCAATCCCTTGTTTCCTTAATCAAGGGACAATCTTGAGATAAAATAGGGTCTGAGTCCCTATCGATGTGCCCTCTTGTGCTCGAGTACCTGTATTGATCAGGCCTATTTACGGCTCCTGCTCGGACAGGATTGTTCTAATCCGTCAATAGTAATGGTCGTTATACCTCTTTTTAAAATGATCGTGAGATGAAACCATCCCAGTTCCTTGCTGCTGATTTTCTAAACAGTCTATCTTAATCTCTTAATTCTTTTCAAGAAGGAGAACCTTGCATTTCAAAGTCTTTCCTCTCACGGTTTTGATCTTCTAAACGGACAACAAATTTCACACCGGACGGTTGCTGCAAAAAAGCTGCTATCTCCCCTAACTCCCTCTTTTTTGTCTCGAAAAATTTCCGAGTTTTCAGATCATAGGGCGTCCAAATAGTAACATTAAAACCTTTTTGGGGGTCATATTGAAGATCCCGTAAGTAGAACCTCTTCCCTTTTTTGTCTTTCTCAGCAGCCTGGGGCTGGGAAGGCCTTCCCCATTCTTGGATACTGTCACAGAAGATAAGGAGAAAACTTAAGGGGTAATCTTCAAACCTTAGAACAGGCAAAGGAACTTCTTCCTTCAGCTTTTGCCACACCCCCTTGTCTTTTAGCCCTCGCCATACTTCTCCATCATGAATAGCTATCGCAAGTGCGCTTGGTACAATAATGTCTTCCCAATACTGCTCAAAGTCCATGTCACCTATGATAATTTCGTTCTTATATTCCTCCCCGCGAAGTATTTTTAGAAGAGACACGCTGCTTAAGATGCAATGATTCTTCGCCTTGGTTATTTTTTTGTGGAAGAATTGCAGAAGTTCTTTTTTCTTGGCGAGCCAATCACCTTTCAATTCCTCTTTACATAGTTTCACAATAAGGCAGTTCGTACAATTCATAAAGCTTTGCTCCACAAACATAGATTTTAACTCTATGTGTGCCATACCTTCAGGTACGCGAAAAATCTCATGAAAAAATTTACTGCTCCACTCATCATACCGTTGGACGGGATATGCCATGTCATGAAATGAAGAAACCATAAGCCAGCTTATTTCTGGTTTTCTACAGTTGTATTTTTTGACAAAATCATCATAGATTTTATCTATCACGTATAACCCTAATAGAAATACCTGGAATTGATGTATATAGTGATCACGATAAATTCTTCCCCCTTTTCCTGTTTCAGCAAAAACATGTTGCAAGGCCGGATCAAAGGTTTCCAAAAATTCATTATAGTCAATGCCAATCCGTGTTTTCCATAACGTGGAAAATACACCCCTGACAAATTCGTATTCGCTATTTTTGTAACTGAGATGTTTACTTATTGCGTCGAAAAGATCCTCTCTGTAAGAAATTTTCTCAAGTCCTAGCATCTTCTCTAGTAATGTCCTGTCAATGTATCGTTCTTTAACTTCATCAGGACTAACACCTACAATCCCTAATACAGAGTCATGGATATATCTGTCGACAAAATAGGAAATCTCAGTAGCTTTTTTCATTAATTCGTTGTTTTTTTTGGCAATTAAGCGTTCGAAATCTTTGGCTATTCTATCTGTGAGAGTTATAGGGCTATAAGTCTTACCGATGTTATGCTTGCCCTTAATCTTCCACAAACCGAAGCCGTTTACCTTGAAAAAATCTTGTTTTTTCTCTTCCTCCGTGTCTGCATAGAATGGAGTTGTTATAACCGTAGCAGAAGCGGGGACCGCTAGCACAATCTTAAGTCGTGATGGCTTGTAATCGTGCGACAAGAAATATTGGTAAAAGAATAATCTCTTTTGAAACTTTTTTGAAATTTCATCTATCGATGCAACTATGACAAGGCAGTATTCTTGGGCCACTCCCTCTCCCTTGGTACAAAAAAGATCAACAGGAAGGTCGGGGTATTCTTCGATTGCATCAGAAATACTATACCCATCTTCTGTAAGCTCATCGCGTAACCACGAAATCATGTCACCAAAATTGAAACCCCCGGGACTACCTGACATCTAGTTCCTCCAATTTGGAATTTGTTTGGGTCTTTTGGAAACTGTCAGCAATAGAACAAGAACATTTCTCTTGCGAACTAATTGATATCAATTATCGGCGACAATGGTGGCACTTGCTACATGTGATTGAAAGCTTGCCTCCGTTGAGTTTCTCCAGCTCCCTTAACGCATAGTTGGGGTCTGTCAATTGTTCAGATGACAGCTCGCTAGAATGTCTAAACTTCGGCTCGATCACCTCCGAGATATCCTTTTTGAATTGTTTTGCCATTTCTCTGTTACTCATCTTTAACAGCTCCTCTCTGTAAATTTTTTATTTCCAACACTGCGGGTCTTGCGCCAAATAATCACCGGTACAAGCGTATGCCATTGCCCTGCAACCACTGCAACGTGGAATAAACTCACACGCCCTACATTTACCCTTCAAATTACGCTTGTCCCGAATTTGCCAAAGAAGGTCTGATGTAAACCATATTTTTTCGAGAGAATCTCTTTTTAGGTTGCCAATAGGGATAGGGAGCCTTCTACAAGGTAGAACTGTAGCATCAGGCAAAATACATAGCCCGTCAAGTCCTATAGAACAAACAGCCCCCAATTCTCTATCTGGGGCTGTGTTAACTCCTGCCTTGGCCCTGCCTGGATCTATATTTATCCATAAGGGTCTATACTTTAAAATGTGTAGTTGTGTACCCCTTTCATACTCTGAATCCGCCCGATCAGAAATATATTGAAAAGCATCTCGAATTTCCTCCGGCGAAAGGAGGGAGTCGTTCGCATCTCTTGCAGATCCCGTAGGAACAAGTCTTTCTATAGTTAGAGCTCTGACTCCCTCTTTAATTGCCAGATCAATGAGAGAGGCGACGTCCTTCATGTTGCATCGTTGCAATGTGAACATGATATTTACATCTATTCCATGACAATTCAGTATTCTTATACCGCTAATTGCTTTTTCAAAAGCGCCATGACCACGAATTCGGTCATGACTTTTTGGAGAAACACCATCTAAAGATACTTGAATACGATCTAGCTTTGCAAGTTTTTTGAGCCTCTCCGCTGTTTTATCTGTAATCATAGTACCATTAGAAAGAATATCTAAATTAGAAACCCACTCAGAAGAATCAAGATATTCCAGAAAAGAAAAAAGGTCTTTTCTAATAAAGGGCTCTCCCCCTGTAATGGAAAAATCCCCTTTCTTCTTCCATTTAGATAAGGTCTGGAACAATTTGTTAGCAACAGTTTTTAGCTCTTCAAATGGCATCTCTGAGGCATCTGTGTAATTTTCCTGATAACAATGGATACAGCGTAAATTACATTTGTCTGTAATGTGCCATTGAAAATAAAAGTCTTCAACTTCTTGTGAGAAGCAAGTTTGATCCATATTCTTAGTTGTTACTTAATCTCCGAAGATTGACTTTGGGCAATTTCGTTAGCTTGAGAATAACCGAAGTATTTCGTTTATGCGCTACGTAGGCGAAGCTTCAGGTTGTAACTTCTTATTATTATCATCTTGAGGGAAATCAGGGCGACATCCTCTTTTCAATCTTGTAAGACTTTCCCTTCTATACTTACTCCTCTAAAAAATAACCGGCTGGTTTCTTGAGAACCTTAGCAATTTTGACCAGAGTTTTTATAGATGGTAACGATGCACCGGTTTCATAACGGGAAATACTTTTTTGTTTGGCATTAATTTCTTCGGCGAGTTGAGTTTGGGTTAGATCAAGTTCTACGCGTCCTAGTCTTATTTTTTTGCCTAGTCTCTTTGGATCCATTTATTTCCTCTTTCCTCCGAGAAGCGTGATGAAAGTTTTGTCTCTAAAGCGAGATTGCTTCGGCTTTGCCTCGCAAAGACACTTGAATAGTAAGTTGCGTCGCTTACGCTGGCAATGACGGTAGTTGCGTCCCTAGAGTTCTCGAGAAAGCACTTGACATCTTATAGCTTTTATGCTATAATATAGTCACATAAGGTATAGTATCTTCATACCTTATATTAGTAGTATATACCAATTTTGTCTTAAGGCAAGGTCTTCTCAATGGCGATTGCGCAGGTCAAGAAGAATAGTAAAGCAACTCAGCCGATAAGTTTGAACTGGAGTGATAGTCCTTCTGTCCATAAACTATTAGATGTTGTGGTTTCTATTATGGCAGAAGAGTATATCCAGATAGCCAAGCAAAACCCTGATAGATTCTCAGACAATGGAGGTAAGAAATGAGAGCAGCGATATATGCACGGTATTCCTCAGAGAATCAAAGCGAGAAAAGCATTGATGACCAAATAAGGGTATGCAAAAAATATATTGAAGAGCATGGGATGACTGTTAGTGATGAGCATATCTATATCGATGAGGCGATTTCCGGATCTATTATTAACCGGCCGGGCCTGCAGGCCCTAGACAAGGCTCTTGAGAATAAAGAGTTTAAGGCTGTAGTGGTGGACGATTTATCACGCTTATCAAGAAGTAACCATCAAATGCTCACCCTGGTTCTCAAGTTTGATTATCATCAGGTAAAGATTATATCTGTTTCTGATGGCATCGTCACTGGTGAAGAGGACTCCAAGCTGGGAATTCACATTCGTGGACTGATAAACGAGCTCTATCTTGACGACCTGAGAAAGAAGACAATGCGCGGCCTGGAGGGTCAAAAACTACGAGGCTTTAGTACCGGCGAGAGTGTCTATGGATATTATACTAAGCCAGTAGGAGAATTGAAACTAAACAAAAGGGGAGAGGCCAAATATGAAGGAATGGTTCATAAGATTCATCCCGATGAGGCGGATATTGTGCACAGGATATATAAGGAATTCATTGAAGGAAAGAGTTTGGCTAAAATAGTGAAGGAACTTAATGAAGACAAAATACCGACAAAGAAGGGTTATAGTGGCGGATGGAATAGGTCAACGGTGAGCAGAATTTTGAAGAATGAGAAATATACGGGGCTATGGATATGGAGAAAAGGGAAGAATGTAAGAGATCCTATGACAGGAAAAATAAAGAGGATCCCACGCCCAAAGAAAGAGCAAATGCCTATTTCCCGAAAAGAACTGGTAATAATTGACAAGGAAACATGGGAAAAATCTCACAAAAGATGGAAAGAACTTAAAGGAACCTGGCCTGTGAGAAAAAAATCCAAGAACAGCAGCTTAAAACAAAAAAGCTACGTTTATGCTAGCCCTTCTCATCTCTTTTCCGGGCTGATGAAATGCCAGTGTTGCAGTGGAGCCATTGTTCTTATCAGCGGCAAAGGGAGCGGTTATTACGGCTGCTACAATGCAAAAAGAGGAACCTGCACTAATAAGCTATTAGTACCTCGAAAACGTATAGAGAAGATTGTAATATCGGATTTGAAGGAAAAGATACTGACTACAGAAAATGTTCAGTATGTCTATGATAAGTTAGAGAAGGTTGTGAAAAAAGGGCTTAATGAGGTGCCAGAGCTTATTAAGAAAAAGAAATCCCAGCAGGAAAAACTCGCATCAGAGATACGGAACTACCTTAACTTCATAAAGATGGGCAATTTTTCAAAAGCGGTATCAGAGGTATTGAACGAGGCTGAGAGAAGAAGTGATGATTTGAAGGGGGAGATAGAATCACTACAATTCCAGAAAGAGAATTCCTTTACATCACCACCGAAGGAGTGGGTGAATCATAGGTTAGAAAATCTGCATGAGACGCTGAGCAAGAATACTGTCGCTTCTGCCCTGGCTCTGAAAGAAATCCTTGCTCCTATCCAGCTTGAACCTATAGCTGACAAAGAATCAGACTTCTATCAGATTATTGACGGCGAGAAGAAGTTTAAGCCCTACTATATAGCCCATACGAAAATTCAAACCCTTGCTCTCTTAGATGAGAGGTACAAAGGTTCGAATTGGTTGCACTGGCGGAGGGACTGGGACTCGAACCCAGACGGGCATCACTGCCTTTCACCGGTTTTCAAGACCGGCTCCTTGCCAATTCGGACATCCCTCCGACTATGTTTTTTCTATCCACTCCTTGCCCATCATATAAGGACGGAGTAC
>SDBS01004611.1_pt1 | contig 13482 bp, 12 predicted proteins | sample 2277091 | NCBI WGS metagenome assembly SDBS01 (sample SAMN10404972, study PRJNA504765) | marine sediment metagenome | isolation source: marine sediment core GS10_PC15, 163 cmbsf | place: Arctic Ocean: Southern Knipovich Ridge | collected 2010 | reverse complement strand
GTGGAGGGAGCAACACCTTCATTTGAACAAAATTCTCGTACCCCTAATCCGGAGTCCTGTTGCAGTCTTATTAGTTCGTAAAATCTGGATTCTTTTTGCATACACTTTTTAGTGCGCAAGATAAAGTATCTGATCTGTCAGCCCAATATGTAGGAGGCCGAAGGCTTACCTTAATGTAACTATTGATAAACTCTGGAGGAAAGTAGTAATTCAAGATTAATAATAAGATTATAATTTTTTATAAAATTTTATAACCCCACCTTCCACCACTCCAAATTGTAATTTTCAAAATTTTTCATCCACTTCACTTTCCTCTAAAATTATTAAATCTCAGGATTTTGAAATTGAATATCCCTAAGAATACTTTTCATGTAGCACCCCGCCATCATATAGCCACCTCTCCTCCCCCTGTCGGGTGGTATCCTTTTTTTTAAGGGTGAAACAATGTCCAATCATTATTATGAATCATCACGAAATCAATCATTCTTTATAACTTTATAATTCAAATGATTATTATGTCAGAGAAGGAGAATAAGCCAGATATTGAGGGGGAGGTATATGGACAATCACCTTATTAAACTGAAATTATATGGAGAATCATAAAGACCAATCAAAACTTAATGTAGAGGCTTTAAATTATGTCCATTATAGAACTTATGTGCTTGATAGAGCATTTATCCTTACTCAGAATAATTGTCTTTCTGTTGGGATGCCATATGTGTATTCAGAAGGGAAATATATAGCTGGTGTTAAACTTAAAGATATATATGAAGCTGATAGAATTATATATCTGCAACTTGAAGTGCTTGAATCAGGAAGAATATTTACTGTAAGCTGGAATCTTGAGTATGAGGGGGAGTATTGTATGTGGTCGATTGGGGATGTTGAGAGTGTTATGAGGATGGTATGCCAATAAATGTTTCAAAATATAATCAGAATTAAATGAGATTGAAATAGTTTATTATCAGCGGGCGTAATTGCTTTTTTGTTTAACTATCTGTATTTTTTGATGGTTTGTCCTCTTATAATTCAATGTCATATTTATCTTTTAGAAATTTTATCATTTCTAATTTTCTTTTACTGACAAACTTAATTGGGGTTTCCCAAATTTTATTTGTAAAATCTATAAGTCCATCTTCATCCTTAGGAAATAGGAAATCATATTCTGCTATGTATTTACTTCCAATTATTCTATCACCCTTTTTATTTTCTGCTACATCAGTAAAGAATTTTTTAGGATGAATATTTGTTTTATAGCCATTTATTTCTCCCTTTGTTGGCTGCATATTCCAAATAATATCAATAGCTTTTACATATTTAGCTGTTTTGCCATGAAGTTTTCTTGGGAAAATATGGTCTATTTCTGGATTGAAGCGACCCTGCATATCTGGCTCAAACTGATACAGCCTATCAGGGGTTAAAATCTTTAATCCAAACCAAACATAACCTACAAATGTTTGTTCATGAATCTCCAGATTTCGTAATTTCCTCTCAGAAATGTAGCTTTCAATCTTCTCTAGAGGAAAATCAAATAGCCCATCTGTATTTGACGATTCTTCTTTAATTATTCTGGAAAAATTGTCAGCATAACTTTGTAGATTCCAGTCGTTTATTTGGGATTTAATGAAATATTGGTTTATTTCTTTCAGATTAACACTAGTAATATTCTTAAATAAAAATCCTTTGTTGAAAATTTCGTAGAAATACACCATTATGGGTAGTAATGCCAAACTTCTTGGAATAATTGAGCTATTATTAATTTTGAATTGTCCAAAAATATAATCAGAGAAAAAAGACAACAGAGGTTTTTCTAATTTATCCCATTTTGTATTAAAATCTTTTAATTCTGAATTCTTTACTTTTTTCGGGTCAATTCGAACTCCTTGTTTAACTAACAAATTCAATAATTGTAAAATATTGTATGCATTGAAAAGATACCCCTTTCCTGTTGAATTATAAATCTTCTTCGAACAACCTTGCAAGTTTTCTTCAAATTCATAGTATTCTCCCTTGATTTTTGAGAATAATAAATCTGCTAGTGACAAAGCCATGCCTCCAGTATTTAGCCTCTCAAATATCTCATTAACAACTTTTTCATTTGATGTTTTTATCGGAAAGTAGGCGAGCGATTTAGTATCCGTTTTGACAAATATGCTCCATAAAATATCAATATTGTTTTCTACTTTCTCTTCTTCATTATCTGTAATGTTAACGTTTCGACTGACAATGGTTTTTCTGTATTTCCTTTTTTCATCGTCAGGTAATTTTGAAAACAACTCATTCATTCGCAAGTAATTCCAACTCAAATCAGAATTCTTCTCTACAAAGGAAAATCCGATTTCTTCAGTGTCATTACTATTAAGAGAGTCAAATAATAAATCGTAAACTAATATTTTATCATAGAACGTGTATTTCAAACAACTGTATAGGGTTTGTAATCTCTGCTGACCATCATAAATCAACCATTTGTCTTTTCGACCATGAAGTCCTTTTTCAACAAGTTTTGGAATTTTATCTGGCGTGTAATCTGTGGTGAATTCACGATAAGGAACTTTTTCTTCAGTATTCCATACAATTAATCCACCAATTGGATAACCTTTTAGTATTGAGTCGAATAGTTTGCATATGTATATTTCATTTTCATAGCGACTTCCCCAAACATATGGTCTTTGGACGGCAGGTAAAAACCAACCATTTACACTATTATTTATGTTGTTTATTGCTTCTTTGACTGATACCCCTAAATACGACATATATTTTAACTTTTAAAATATTACTTAATAAAATGTCTGTTATACTTAGTCAAGTAGATGAAGGCAACTGTGATATATTATCCTATTAGAACATCTAAAAACTAAATCAAGTTATATACTTTTAATTTGCCACTAACTACCACTGTTATTTTTCAACAAGCATTTTTATGTATACTCAATATTAAATCATTATAATTTTCGTTATAGCTAATTCAATTTAAAAATAGCTGAGTATCCCTTTCAATATCAAATTTGCATTTTCAAAGTTTTCCCTTTGTTGGTCGATTGACTGCATTTCTTTAATCCCATGAAATAGATTATTGCGAAACCTGTAGACGATTATGGATAAGGTTAGCACAATATTAAATACTTCGACATTATTCCCAATCAAAACACTTTCCACTAAATCTCTTCTATCGTTACGCCTAAAATATAGATGTTCAAATCGAACATTAGTAGTGCCATTGACAATATACCTATTTTTAAAATAATCCAAATGTTCTGAGAAATCATTCAATTTAAAATTGATAGAGTGAAGCCTTTCTTCTAATCGAGCCACAGAACAATTGTTATTGCAAACAACATTCTCGAAAACATTCCAGATTAATGTAAAATCATTTATACTAGATATGTCATCCTCGGTAAAATCTGTTTCATATCTATAATTTATCCATTCTCTCATGTGTCTATTTTAATTATTCCTTTCAAATTGGATTTATTAATTGAATTATAATAAATCTTCATTTTCATTAAATAAAATATCTGTAGTCATATTCAATCTTTTCTTTGTTTACAATAAGTTTTCCGATTCGAGCAATAGCGTTAGATGAGGATATTGTTGCAGGCAATTGAGAATACATGTTTAATGAATTCCAATTCATTTTTGTTAAGCCTAAAATCTCATTTGCAATTTGTTCTAAACTGCCTGCACCATGATGCTTAATTATCTTCAATGGCTTAGGAATATACCTACCCCCGGGATAGAAGTTTAACTTCGGGTTTAATACAGATGGCACAACACCATGTGCCCATAATAAGGCTTCACTTTTATTTAATTGTATGCAAGTACCTCTGGAAACGGAATATCCATCAATCTGAGTTTCATGTTTATATATCTTACTTGAAACATATCTGATGTTATCTTCAAAATTTATCTCAATCAAATCAACTGCCTCTATCTTTGCATTGTCGAACAAACTGTCAAGTATTCCTTGCCTTTCATTCTCAGTAAAAAAAGTCCTCTTATGAATTACAACTCTTTTAGGCAAAATATTCATTGACTCATAGAATAGATTTATTATACTCCTACCAAAATCATAGGCATCATCATAACTCAAGTGTGGTTTTTTGTGTCGCCAATCTATTTTGTCGTTACTAATTTTCGATAGTTTATATCTAAGACCCTCGCCTGTAGAACTATAAATATGGCTACATCCCATGACAATATGCCCCTCATTTTCCTGCTTGGATTCAATACTATATCCAATGCCAGCAAATGCAGTTGATGTTTCAGAGTTGCCTAATATCCAAGGAGTTCTAAAAGATTTTACATAATAGGATAATGATAACCACCAATTTATCTGACAACTTTGTTTTATATCTACAATTGTTTTCTCTCTAATAAATTGGGATGTCACCCCTTTTTCAACACAAAACGCTTTTATATAATCATGTAAATCAAATGACTCTCCATTTTCATGATATCCAATGAAGTTATCCCATCTGTGTGGGATATAGATAATGATAATTTTTTGACTGCCAGAGGCGCACAATTTGATAATTTTCTGACATATGTTTCCTTTAATTTCATGTACGTTTTCTTTAAAAATAGTGCTGTTTGGTTCATCAATATCTTCCCAGTTTGCAGAATTAGGTTCTGGAATATTAAGACTTACTCCATAGGTTTTAAAGAAACCGTTAAAGTCTACTATGTAGTCTTCCTTTTCACTATATTTCTTTATTTCCTGATTTTGTTTGGATAGGAATTCAAACAATACTGAAGCATCTTTTAATGGAGAAATAACTCCCAGATTGATGGTCTCATCTAAAAATGTATTCAGACTAGTTTCAAAGGGTCTATAATTAACTAAACCTCTCATTGGATGAGTATCAGTTGCATGTCTCTCACCTTTTTTTGTGGAAAATAAAAGAGATGCTTCCTTGAATTGAATTCCTTTTAGCTTAATGAATTTCTTAGGGACATTATGAGTGTTTGAGTATTTGTTATTCAGATTACAAATATTTGTAAAAATGGGAGCTTTGGAAATTCGAAAACTAAACCCAGTTGATGATGCTAAGGGGAATTCATATTTGGTTTCTACAAATAATTTGTTTCTCCACTTATCAATATATTGATTGTACTGTTTATTCCATATTTTATGATAAAAAGTTAAGCCTATCGTTTGTAGAAATTCCTTTTCTATCTCACCTTCATCAACTTGAAAACTAGGATTTAAAGTGAGATAATAGTTCTTATCGATTTTCTCCAATCCAAACTTTAATGCATTAAAAACTTTTTGATTTGATATGGTCTGAAAATCATGAGACCATATTTTATCTCTGAAGTTCGATTCTATATCAGTACGAGATGCAAAGATTTTACAAATTGTTGTCAGCAATAAAGAGCTTATGCCAGAATGATAAATCCTCAATTCCGTTAATGGCTTTCTGACAATTTGCCCCTGAATCACATCCTTGAAAATATTCTGTATTGTATCAACTGTTCCGAAAGCCCAAATACTTTTTTGATATGGAACTGCAGAGATGTCATTTCTCTTTAATGTTCTCTCTTTTATCAAAGCCCATGGTTTATCACCTAGAATAGCGTCAAACACAAAAACTTCAGATGGAAATTCAATTGGGAAACAATTACTTTTTAGAACCTTATTGATTCTCTCTGGTCTTAAATCGAATGGAGTGAATGGGTTATAACTATGTTCATTCTGCTGAACTTTTTCTAATTCCTTCTTTAATGAGGCATTTTCTTCAATAACCAATTTGGTCAACCTTAGCATTGTTGTGTCAAATCCATCAGTGGGTATATAAAATGCTTTTCGACTATTCCCGTTTGCATGTTCTATCAAGTCTGTGACTTCTGGAATGGGATTATTTCCATATCCACACCAAAATAGCATACCACCACCCTCTTTTGAATAGGCTTCCTTTAGAGCATTCAGGAGAGAAGAATCTCTACCACTATAACCCAAGATAATTAGATGTTTATCTGCTAGATAATCTATTAACTTATTCCTAAAGGTTTCATCTTGATGTTGCAGTTCCTCGCCAGTATTTTTTAATTCACCATACTTGAAATCCCCATGCAACTTAACAATTGGTAATTCATTTCTATTTTGAGCTCGCTGATTTATCCTATTTATTGTATCTAATGAAATATCAATTCCTTGAATGCCGCCTCGAACACAAGCATTCCCAATTAAGTCATCGAAATTTGTAGTCCAAACAGAATCTAATAATCCTTGTTTTGCCAAAAAAGGAATGGTTTTATAACCTATTGAAGGCTTAATATTTGAGCAAATTTTTTGAAAATATTGGCTTCTATTCTTTTCGATAGGGAAACACTTCTGTGCATAAAATGAATATTCTTCGAGACTCCCTCTTTCAATATATCCCCCTTGGTTATCTAACCAATTTTGAATTGTATCCTGAACTCTTGGATTCTTATAGTTTTCAATCCAACCTTGTGCTGATGAATTGTTAGTTTTATAAATTGTTTTTTTCCAGTCCCAAATACAGTCATTAGCTGAAGGAATTCCTGAACTTACAGAACAGCCTGCTCCAAGTAGTAATGCATAAGTGTCATTTTTACTGATATCAACTGACCTTAAAAATTCATCAAATTGAAGCTTTGTAATCATAGATATTAGTTCTCATTAGCCAGTTTAAAGTATTATTTGCGATTCAAACAGAATCGATATATATTCTACGTACTAGATATCTAAAAAGCGAGACTAAATATACTACTAATATCTAAATATACAGGCTAAATAGCTGGTAACGATTTTATTGCCAATAGTTAGTTTGAATTACTTCTTTCCTGACCAGAAGATTGTTTTTGCTGAGTGGCTCTCTGGTGAAATAAGAGTTCCTATGGGTCGGGAGATTCAATATGTTCATATGGGTTATGAATCATTGTACGAGAGAGACCTTTTGATTCGTATTGAAGATGGGGTGGTGATTAGTAAAATCGAAATTGATAATACTTTATGAATTCTAAAATATTTTCCAAAATTGAGAATGCAACAGTTACTCTCACTAAGAAAGGTGGTCTTGGAATTTTAATACGAAACAATATGTTATTAACAGCCGCTCATTGTATAGATTATACTATTAGCGGTGCAATGGTTTTAGGCGAATATTTCATTGAAGACATAGAAACAAGATTGGGAAATTACAAGGTCTCCCCAATATGTCTTGAACCAATGTTGGATATAGCTGTTCTCGGTGGGGTAGATGAACAAGAACTTTATGAATGGTCTGAGGAATTTAAGGAGTTCTGCGAAAATACACCTCCAGTAAAAATCTGTAGAAGTAAACTTGAAGTTCGTAAGAAATTCAAAATTTTCATTTATAGCCATGAAAAGAAATGGATTACTGGATATGCAACATTAATTAATCCTGATGTACCTACCATTTGGATTGAAGCAGATGAACCGATTAAGGGGGGCACTTCTGGTAGTGGGATTATTAATGAAAAAGGTGAAATAGTAGGGATTGTTTCATTTTCATCGGAACAGACTTATAATGGAATTGCACCTCGTCCACTTCTGGCTTTACCAGTTTGGGTATGTCATGAAATCTATAAGTAACGATTAATACTCTGTTATCTTCAGTTATGCATTTCCAATCTGGTCTTATGCCAGTACCTAAGATTTTCTTAATAGTCGAACGCCTAATGTTGAATAATGCTTCAGCAATTACTACGGAAATTCCAATGCCGAAATCTGCACTAATTGTAGATAAATCTTCTGAACCTATTCTTCCTCTAATATCATTAATTCTAATGCGAAACTCATTTGTCCCATCATGAATCTTTTCAATTAGTTCTGCTTTATCGAAGAATTTTAACCTATTTGAAGAAGCAAATAATCGTGATTGAAGTACGCCAATATGGTATATGAGACTGTATAAATTGAAAGCTATATTTCTTGAGATTGTTTCTTTATCTATACTATCTATTAATTCGAGAAGGTCTTCATCGATTTCAACAGTGATAGTTCTATCTGAAAAGAGTCGGGTGATATTTCTAATGAAAGCCATAATAGCGAGTAAGTAAAAAGTAAATTTAATCTATTTCCTTCTGATAATTAGAAATTGAATTATTAATATCATAACTTTGATATCAACTGTCTATAAGTAAATTATATAACGTCTAAATTGATTTTATTTGAATAATATATCATTGAACGTTTAGTGATATTAATTGAAAGTTACTATTTCTTATCATAAAATTGAATTATTATGTCAGCTCTTAAACTCTCTGATAAAATTCTTAAACACTACAATATATCAGACTATTCCACACCTAAGAGTGGAGGTCAAAAAACTGTTTTTATAGTTACTATAGAAGAAGAGAAATATGCACTAAAAGTGATAAATATTGCGGACAAAAGATTTGAAAGAGAAGTTAAGATATGTAAAAAATATAGTGGCTATTATGGAATCCCAAAATTAATTCATATTGAAACCATTGGGAAGGATACTATAATACTTGAAGAATTTATTGATGGTAACGATTTATGTGATGTCTCAACTACATTTCATAAAGATGAGACTAAAATTTGCGAATTATTATCAAAAGTTACTACAATAATGAAGCCTATTTGGGAAGATAATTACGTTCATAGAGATTTAAAACCACAAAATATTCGTATAAGGAATGATGGAATTCCTTTTGTCCTTGATTTTGGAATTGCAAGGGCTTTAGATGAAGATAGCATTACTTCCGCAGGAGGACAACCCTTAACATATCTATTTGCAAGTCCTGAGCAATATGCAGGAAATAAAAAACTTATTTCATATAGGACTGATTTCTTTTGCATGGGCATTATAGCATATTATCTGTATTCGAATTCATATCCATTTGGTAATAATAAAAACAAAATACAAGAATATTTTAAGAAGTCTGATTTATCGGTTAGAATAGAGAATCCTATTATAACAAATTTTTGTAATGCTGTATTTAAAAAGAATCCGTCAGAAAGACCAAGAAAAATTGAATCTATATTAAAATTATTACAACAATGAAGATAACACATGTATTAGGACATAATTCAAATTGGAACATTGACTCCTACTTGGAACATAATATTGGCGACTATTTTCTTATAACAGCCTACACACATGGCACTAACTTTAGATATAAAAATGCCTTTAAAAAGATTCTGAATAATTCGATGATTGATTTGCAGTTTTATGGCAAAAAAAGCAATAAAGGTAAACTTTCCAATTTTCCATTTCATCCATCGAACGTTGAAGCATCATCTATTACAAGTGAATATTTTAATAACTGTGTTAAAAAATCTATTCAATATCAAAGAGAATTAGGATTTAAGAATATAATAATACCCCATTTCTACGAGAATGAAGAAGTAAGCGAAATATTAACCACAATTAAAACATTTAATAAATATATAAAGCAGAAAAAGCGAAGCGATGAAAAGTATTTTATGACTTTACCTTTTGCTAATCACATTATAATTGATAAAGAGAAAGTTGAAGAGATATTATTCGAATGTACTGACCAAAATATACATTTTGATGGGTATTTCGTAGTATCTGAAAACAAACCAGAGTTTCGGAAAAAATTAACAGTCGATATTAAGGTTATTAGAAATATAAGTAAAGTTTTGAAAACGTTGAAACTGCAGGAATTTGAAACAATTTATGCATATTCGAATTGGGATGCAATTATTCATCTTGCAGTTACAGATATTGATTACATAACTATAGGTTCTTATGAGAATCTTAGGAATTTTGATATTAAAAGATATACCGAAGACCAAGGAGGTGGAGGGTCAAAAGGATATTATTTTTCTGACAAATTATTAAATATGATAAAGGCTGATGCCGTAACTCTTATTAAGGATACCGAAAATCTGAACATAATTAAAAATGATAGAAATATCTTTTCTGATATTATATTAAAAGATGGTTATAAATGGAATATCCACAAACCAGATGTGAATAAAAATTATCTCCTATCTATTTCAAAAACACTTAGAAAAATTGCGAGTATCGAAGATTTTGTAAAAAGAAAGAAATTCGTCAATAATTTGATTGATGAAGCAATCGCAAATTATGATTTACTTGAAAGCCGTGGTGTATATTTAGATAATGAGAGTTCTAATTATCATCTAAATATTTGGAAAACTCACTTAGCTAATGTATAGTTTTTTCTTGCAAACTCATAAAGAAGGATTTGCATATTAGAATCAATAGGTTTGTTTTTATTTGGGTTGTAATATCTAATAAGGTCACCGTCTCTGGAAAGAGATGCTAAACCAACATTGTATTTCCTAAAAGTTTCAATGTTTTGGATTGCTGGATTTACATAATAAGCATCCAATACTACATATGCGAATTCAGCAAACCATTTATATCTATACGCTTGTATTAGTGCTTGCTTCCAATTTTTGATTTTAGCTTCAATTGCAAAACTGTTCTTTATTGGTTTCTCATAATAATTCTTAATCTTAAAACCTCCACCAGATGTCTCAATATAATCACCCTCAATTAGAGTATTTAGTGCATCCACAATTGATTTTTTATGACTCCTTGTTATATCATATAATTCATCAAAATCTACTCCCTCATTATTCCTAATAATTTGATAAATATTTATTGCAAAACTGTCTAAAGCAGTGCGACTAATATTATTTTTTGTGATTTGAATATACTCACAAATAACAATATCAGCTCTCCCGAAGCCAAATGATACCTCATCAAATATCTCCACATTCTGTCTATGGAAAGTATTTCTAAGGTTAGTTTTTAATAAATCAACAAGTTCAGATTCGGAATTAAACTTCATGCTTTATTAAAATATATGATGAATCATCTTGATTTTTCCCTCTTTGAAGGTATGAAATTTTCTTCTTTATATAGTTAAGGTTGTTAGAATTAAAAACCGTGAAATATTCTTTTAAGTTTTCATGCATGAGATTATGGAATCCATCAGAACAAATTAAGAAGTTGTCCATATCTTTTATCTCTCTAAGCTCAAAATCATTCAAAGACAGTTTGTCACCAAGGCATCTGGTAATAATATTACTATTAGTAAATAAAGTATCATCCTGTGTAATCTGTTCAATGAATTGATTTGAGAAGATATATATACGAGAGTCACCTATACTTAGAAATTTATGCCGATTCATCTTCCTATCAAGAAACAGTAATGATATCGTGCTTTTCCCATTAATATTTCTATCCCATATTTCTGCGTTTGTTTCATATAATATTTTCCCGAGGTTATCACCCACGTTATCGAATTCAGTAATTTTTCTTTCGAAGCCTCTTATAAACCAATCAATAAACTCAAAACTCTTAGGTAAAGAACTAACTCCATCAAAAACTGTAAAAATATTAAATTCTCTCTTGATGAATTTATAATTCCTGTCTTGATTGATTTCTCTATTAAAACCTTTTTTGGAGTTACTTATATATTTAGTCAATCTTTCCACTTTCTCCATCTAATCTGTGAAAAACTTCCCATAGATAAATACAACATAGTACATTAATTAATACCAAGATACAAATTACTGCATTTATTGTCGATTTGAACAACCTAAATAAGAATAAACTGTACCTCGACTAATATCTAATGCCTTTGATATCGCTGTAATATTCATGCCAGAGGTTTTTAGTACCCGTATCTTCTCAACCTTGGTTTCATTGATACGAGGTCTTCCGCCTACTCTGTTATAGAGCCTGCGACTTCTCTCTAACCCTGCAAGAACCCGCTCACCTGTGCGTATTCTCTCCTGTTTGGCTAAAGTGCTTAATAATGAAATGATTACGTCTTTAAATATGCCAGAACTATCCAAATATTGTTCAGAGTAACTTTTGTATTTTATGTTGTAATCATCTAACATTTGTAAATAATGAATGGTCTTACGTGTTCCTTCCCTTGTAAGACGGTCAAGCGCAAAAAATATCAACATATCAAACTTGCGCTTAGAAGCATCCTGCATCATACGATTAAATTCTGGTCTGTTAGGAGAACTTCCTGAAATAATATCAACGTATTCATCATGAATTTCATAATCCATCTTTTGGCAATATTCCCGTAACAATATAAGTTGGTTGGTGTTGTCACTGGATTCTTTTGAGACCCGACTGTAAATTCCGACTTTCATAGTGTTGATTTTTAGTGTTCAATAAACGGGTGTTTTTTGTACAGCATTATTTTAAATTAAAAATGCCCATATAATGGATGTTTCAGAGGGTCAGATTTCATGAGGTTTTTTGAACAGTTTTGAATAACATAGATTGTACAGTTATTTAAAAGATATTAATGGTTTTTCACTTAATTCAGTTTTGGTGAAAAATAGTAGTCATGTTCCAGATATACCTCCTGCTCACTCCAATTCGGAACTTTGACATGGTAGGAGCACAACGGCTTGTTTTCATAGTTGAATTCAGTAATAACCAAAATCTCTTCTCTTGGGCGGTAATTAATCCTAATAACGTTATGAATGATTTTGGATGTTCTATTCTCCATGTTTCAAAAATACATAATATATTATGTATTACATAATATATTATGTATTTTCTTATCTTAGTAAAAAAATTAACTGCCATGAAACAATTGAGTCCAGAACTTGATGCTGAAATCGATAGCATATTAAAAGAGGTTGGTTCAAGAATTAGGGAGAAGAGAAGAGCAATAATCCCTAATTATATGGAGTTTTCAAAAGAAAATAATTTCAACAAGGTTACACTTGGTAGAATTGAGACTGGTAAAAACAGTTCCCTAAAACAATTAATAAGATTAGCAAAAGTACTGGATTATAATTTGGAAGACATCTTCAAAGGATTATGAATTAGTAACTGAATCAATGATTTCTCCTGAAATATTTTCGTAAATTTAGATAGACGCACTCTATGGGGGCACTATTATCACACCTAATCAGTCGATTTTTCCCCTATTTTAACGTTCAATCCAGCATTGTACTTACCTTTTAAATCGGTGAGACAGTACCATTAGACATGATTATCTTTCCGTTAATTACACATAACTTCCATTAAGGTACATACTGATGTTGGTTAAAGCTGACTTGCATTTGTTCTAAAACTAACTTCCAACTATTATGTTTTCTTTTAGTATTTATAAGAAACATTAAAGAGAATGTCCAAATCAAAACTATCAGATGAGACACAAAGACGAATTCAATTATTGGGTCTTTATTTGCGAGAATTGCGTTATGAAAGTTCGTTGACACAATCTCAGGTCGCAAAGGAATTGAATCTTAATCGTTCCACCATAATTGCCACTGAAAACTCTCTTACCAATTATGGGATTCAACACTTGATTAATCTGGCTGATTTGTATGAGGTATCAATGTCGGAACTGATGATGGTGCTGGAGTGTAAGCAGAAAGTAACAATGCAGAAAAATGGAAATTACAAATGCACAAAAACAGAAAATAGGAATGTCCCTTTTCCCGATTTAAACTTACAAAATTTTAAAGAACGAAACTCAATTAAAAAT
>SDBS01004610.1_pt1 | contig 13483 bp, 11 predicted proteins | sample 2277091 | NCBI WGS metagenome assembly SDBS01 (sample SAMN10404972, study PRJNA504765) | marine sediment metagenome | isolation source: marine sediment core GS10_PC15, 163 cmbsf | place: Arctic Ocean: Southern Knipovich Ridge | collected 2010 | reverse complement strand
TAAGCTAATTTTACGGTTCTCTGGCAAAACCGACAGGTTTGAAGACTTTTATCAGACATTTTTTAAATCTAAATTAAATTTAAAAAGAATAAATTGCATACACCTTATTATAAGTAAAAGATAAAATTTAGTACTAAAATTACTATATTATTTGAGTATTATCTCTGAAATGCTAAAATTTTAGAGTTTAAGAGGGTATTTTTCAAAAGGCATTTTTTTATTATTTGATTATTTTTATCTTTGTTCCTAGAGCTTGACCGGGTACTCCTGCTTTTTTGAAATGAGCCCTTACGGCACCATTATTACCATGGGCACGAGTAATCACTCCTTTTAAGTCTTTGCCAGTAGAAGTTGTCCAGACTACAGTTCTTCCAATTAACTTGTTTGCTTCATTCCTTGTATTAACATTTGGAAAAACTAAAATACAAAATTTAGGATGTAGAGTATGGCGTCCTCTTCGATAATTTGAAATCACTCCTTCCATTCCTAATAATTCTAATTTGTTAGACGACATTTTGATAAAACCTTCCAAAAAGCTAATTAGTTATATTTAAGTAAAGGATAAAATGTTTAAAACAATAAAAAATTTTGGATTTTGGGAATTCTTTTAGAGAAAAGGTTAGATTGATATTTATGAACTGAAATTTAAGAATAATTTTCTCTTATAAAATAGAATTAAAGATATTATTCCAATAATTAAAAAAATAATAAAAAAGATGCCAAAACTTATAGCAGATTCTCCATAATCAATATAAAGATCATCATCTTCATCGTGAGCAATTTCAGCTGGAGCCCATTTAAATAGATAAACTTGATTATCTTTACTTCCCACTGAAAAATAATCACCATTAAACGAAATTGCCACTGATGTGACTTCTCCTTTTGTTTCATAACTCCAAATTGGTGTATTTTTTGATTTTTCAAAGAGATAAGTTTTATTATCTCGGCTTCCAACCAATATAAAGTTCCCATTTGATGAGATTGCAACTGAAGTGATAGCACCACCAGTTGTGTAGCTCCATATAGGAACCTTACTTGATTTACTAAAAAAATATGTCTTATTATCTTCACTTCCAGCAACTATATAATTCCCATCGGCCGAAATTGCAACGGTACTAACATTATTTCCAGTTGTAAAACTCCAAAGTGGCATAATACTTTCTTTATTAAATAAATAAAGTTCGTGATCATTGCTTCCAGCAACAAAATAATATCCATCAGATGAGATTGCGACACTTCTCACATAATCACCTGTTGAAAAAATCCATCTCGTTTTATTACTTGATTTGTAAAATAAGTAAACATCACCACTAGCACTTCCCGCAACTATATAATATCCATCGGATGAAATAGCGACTGAACTCACATCGTCATCCATAGTATGTTTCCACATTGGTATAGAACTCGAATTTTTAAGTAGAACTAATTGATTAACATCATTTCCAGCAACAATATAATTCCCATCAGATGATATTGCTACTGTTTTTACATTACCTCCCCCTGTATAATTCCAATTTGGTTTTTTTGATCCATAATCTGAAGTATTAAATAAATAAGTGTGATTATCATTACTTCCAGCAACAAAAAAATCAATTTCAGACGAAATTGCTACAGAACTGATATCATCACCAGTGGTATAATTCCATATTGGTTTCTTTGATGTAGATTTTGAATTATTAAATAAATAAGTGTGATTATCATTACTTCCCGCTACAACATAATTACCAATAGACGAAATTGCTACAGAACTGATATCATCACCAGTGGTATAATTCCATATAAGAGTTGTACCTGAATTCTTGGGAATATCGTTATTTAAAACAGTTTGATTTTGCTGAATATGAATAATTCTTGAATGAATTGAATGTGAAAATATAAAACTATTACATGTAAACATGAATATTAAGAACAGAGTAATAATTACGACTTTTTTAGTCATACATCATCATATTTATTTTTAATTTATTATTATCCACTTATTCTATTTTAGTTTGTTGATTTTCTTAAAATAAGGAATAATTTATTTTTATGTTATCAAATACTTGGGTTGGTTCCTATTTTTAGTATTTCATACATTTTATTTTCTTCTTAGAAAATATTTTTAAATTTTTAATTTACTATTGTTTTATGGGTTTTATTACTAACCTCAAAAAATTAGGAGAAAAAGAAAATAGGATATATTTATTTCTTCTTATATGGCTATTAATAGCGTATGCGATAATGGAAATCACAAAATTACTTAGTGTTCCAATAATTGGGATTATGGTCTACTTTCCTTTATTAGGATTTACTCTTTTTTTATTTGTCATCTCATTTTTCGATATAGACATTAAAGAATATTCAAAACTCAAAATTTTAGGATTGTTAATCATCAATGTTATTCTAGTTATAATCTTTGCAGTATTTATTCTTATTATGGTGATAGTGTCTGTATTTTCTTATTTTTTCTTTACGTCATACTTTCTTCTATACGGAATTTTTAGAACCAGCATGGATACAGATGAGAAACTTTATTACAAACGTGGAGCATGGTTATGGAGACAAATTGAATTTTGGGGAGGTTTATTTCTCGCATTAACATTACTTTTAGTATTTTTATATATAACTTGGACTGCCGCCATTATTGCAAATGTAACTGAATTTATAGTAACTGCATATATAGCCGTAATTTTGGTGATTATAGGATTAGCAATATTTGGATTAATCTATAGTTTTAAGAGGAAGTTCAATGCGTGGCTTGGAACATTTTTTATATTGGTAACAATTTATATATTTTATTTAAATTTAAAAGTATTCATGCAATTATATAGTGGAGACGAAAATACATCTACAATTTATATAACAACTCTTTTATTGGTTTTAGATCTCTTTATTCTGATATATTCAGTTAGTTGTATTTTAGGGACACAAGGTGAAATTTTAGCTGAAAAGTTACCAAAATTTAAAACTCAAACAATTTTTCTATATCTAATCTTTTCTAAAGCAGCCTGGGAATATGCCTCTAATTTTCCTTATGGGACATTAGGCGTTGTTCAATTGCTTGGGTTTACAGATACATCAGAATTAGCCTCACTTTTAAATCTAATTGCCGCTGCTACAATTTTGGGTATATTCTTCTTTTTAGTTATAATTTTTGGAGTTCATGGCATAAAAACCTTTAGTATAGAAAAAGAAAGAATGAAAACAGCTAAAAAAGAAATAAAAATTGCGAAAAAAACTGGCGAGAGAGTCGACTACTCGAAAAAGGAAGTAGTAGATGAGGAGGTTGAAGAACCAGAAGCAGTCTACTTATTTAAATCTGAACCAGAAGTTAATGAAAAAGATATTGAAACTACGGACAATGAAACAAAAAGTATAGAGACGGAAGATATTAATGATGAATCTGAGGATACTACTTAAAAACATATTATATTTAATTAATTTCCTATTCTTAAATTAGAGTTTAACTCGTTTCATTTTATTAAATTTAAAGCTTTATCCCATGCTTTTAAATTCAGATTTCTCACTTTACTCACAAATTCATTATTAGATATTTGGTTTTCTTGGATAAAGATATCATCTAACTCTGTAAATAGGTCACTTTCAATAGTTTCAAGCTTTTTGGTGTATTCCGTTTTTCCAGAGATATTTGAGGACATTTTATAAGGATTTAAAAATGAGGTGTGCTTACTCCAAATCCAATTTGGATTGATTGTCAAGTAAGGTCCTGGTTTCAAAACTTTCTGTTCTTTTATTGGAAAAACATAAGGCTTAAAAATACTTAAACATGGGAGTGTGGTACCAGTAAACCAGTGAATGGATTTTTTTTTACCCTGTCTTAAGTGAGAAACTTGAGATCCTGTTGATTCAAAACCTCCATGCATACATATCCCAGCTTGATGTTCTCTAAGAAAATTAATCATTAAGCGAGGTGTTATATTTCCCTTATTTTTGTTTAATAATATTGATGATTTGCCTTCTCTTGAAAAAGGAGAGGGGATTTCAGATATGTATGATCCAGAATAAGTTGAAGCAAAGTCGAAATCCTTGTCATCTTTACAATAATTATTCTCAATAGCATGCTGAATTATACCTTTTCTTCTAAAATCACCTTTTCCCCTTATAGATATGCCATTTGAGATAGATCTCATATTTTTAACTTTTTCAACAATCCACCATTTATCAGCTGTTTCTAATACATAGGCCTCTTTAAAATCTGCGATTATAAATGAGTTATGATACAACCAACTTGAATCATTATATGAACAGCCTCCTCCTTGGCCATATTCTTCTAGTAAATGTGTAATTACATCAAGAGCTTCCTTAGCTGTCTTTCCCCTCTCGAGACCAAGCCTTAAAAGGTCCATACCTAATAAACCTTTACTCCTTAATGGTTCATGTGTATATACTGCTTCGTTTCCAATAACAACCCCGTATTCAGAGGCACCCATTTCGGCCCCCCACATCCACCAAGGTTGGCTTAATAGAACAGCAGCAGTCTCTGGAACTTGAGGAATTGAAAGATATGTACAATTAAGAGATTCTCCTTTTGAAAAATTAGATTTAGGAGCGTATGTTATCAATTGGGCTTCCGACTGAGGTCTATCGCTATTCTTTCCAAAAATTACACTCCCATCTATCGTCGAATTACCTAAAGATATAAATGTATCACACAATTAGACCATCAACTCTCTTACATGTTTATCATTGCATAAGATTTTTTCCAAGCAAATTGATTTATTTCTTTTACTTGGTTAACAAAATCCAAATCAGAAATTTTATTTTCTTGATTAACAATATTGTTTACTGATGATAAAAGCTCTCTTTCAATTTCTCTTATTTTATTATAATAATCTAATCTTTCAGGTTTTTCTATTTTTGGTTTTTTCTTATATTTCTTTATGAATTCTGCATGTCTACTCCAGAACCAATTAAAATTTTTTTCTGAATAAGGAATAGGTTCTAGGACTTGCTGTCCATCAACAGGAAAAACATATGGTTTGTATATGCTTAAGCAGGGAATTGTACTTCCAGTAAACCAATGAATCGATTTTAGATTTCCTTGTTTTAAATGCGATACTTGAGAGCCAGTCGATTGACCACTTCGTCCATGCATACATATTTCAACTTCATGCTCTCTTAAAAATTCCATCATTAATGCAGGTGTAATCCTACCTTTATTATCAGTTAATTGCTTCATCGAGCACCCATCTCGAGATGTTGGGGGAAATTTATCCGGTATTGGCGATGGTGAAAATATCATTGCAAAATCAAAATCATTATCATCTTTACAGTAATTACTCTCAATAGCATGTTGAATTATGCCTTTTCTTCTAAAATCACCTTTACCCCTAATTGATATGTTATTTGAAATTGATCGATAATCTTTTACTATTTCTGCAATCCACCACTCATCTGCTGTTTCTAACACGTAAGCTTCCTTAGGATCGGCAATTATGAAAGAATTATGATACTTTAATCCCTTGCTATTACAAATACCTCCTTGACCATATTTTTCTAAAATTTCTGTAATAATTTTTAATGCTTCTTTAGCAGTCTTCCCCCGTTCAAGTCCTAATCTTAGAAGGTCCATTCCCAAAAGACCAGTATCACGGATCTTTTCTTTAGTAGCTACTGCTTCATTTCCAATAGCAACCCCATATTCAGAGGCTCCCATTTCGGCACCCCACATCCACCAAGGTTGGCTTAAAAGAACAGCAGCAGTCTCTTGAACTTGGGGTATTGAGATATAAGTACATTTTAAATCTTCACCAATAGAATATTTTATTCTTGGTGAATATGTAATTAATTGAGCCTCATCCTCAAGTCTATCACTATTTTTACCAAAAACTGTATTGGCCTTGGAGGTTGAACTTAGGCTAACATATGTATCACACATAATTTTACCAAACTTTAATTGTTTTTAATAAAATCTTCCCTTAATTTGAAATTTTATATATTAATAAATTGATTAGAAATATATAACTTTAATTGCGTGTTAGTTAGATTTATATAAATAAAAAGCCGAAATCATTTTTTTTTTGTCCCCTTGCTTCAAACAGTAATTATATAGATCAACTTTTAATTTAATTGATTTTTTAAAGAAATTATTAATAATGAAATGATTAATTGAATTTTCTTGTTAATTGATTGCTCTAAAAAAGAGATGAATTATATTGAATGTTAAAAAAAAAAAAATTTGGATTTTCACATTCGAATATGCAGGCATAGCTAAGGTTGGAGGTTTAGGTGAAGTACCAGCAAATCAAGCTAAAAGTTTAGCTGATGAGTTTGAATTCACTGTTTTTATTCCATCGCATGGTCAATTAGAAAAATTGAAGAAAAAAGCAAAATTAGAGAAATTATCATATAACTGCATAGAAAAAGTTAACCCTTCTATATTTAATACAGAAGAAACAACTTGTAATATTTCATATAATAAATGTAGGATAAATAATGTTGATATTATTCTATTATCGGGTGAAAATCTTTTTACTAACAAATACTTAGACGATAGAATTGTTTATAATCCCGACACATTTAATGGAAAATTGCTCCTTTTCAGCATAGGACTGCGAAGGTTTGTTAATTATTTAATTGCAAATCAACAATTTGATTTACCAGATATAGTCCATCTTCATGATTATCACGTTGTAATTCCATTCATAGGAGTTAAGCAGGAATTAAATAAGCATGGTTTAGACACTAGATCAATAATTACTATTCATTTGTTAACATGGCCAAGATATAATCCTGATTTTTATAATGCCTGTGGTGTAGATGAGACTCCAATAAAAATACTTTTTAATGTCGGATTAAAGTTAATGACATTTAAAGAATTATTTACTTTTAGTAAAAATCCCAGAGAAATCGGTAAAAATTATAACCTTCCAACTGTAGAAAGAATAGGAGCAATTTTAAGTGATTGTGTTCTTACTGTAAGCAACAGTTACTTACATTCAGATATTATCCCTAATTTAGGGCAAGAAATTATTGAATTTAAATCAGATTTTGTATGGGATGGCTGTGACTGGGATTACAATGATATACAACAGAATATACTTAATAATCTTGGAAGTGAAATTCGAGAAGTTTTACAACTTTCGAGCGAGGCTCCTATAAATCGAACGGACATGAAAAAATATTTACTTACATACAAAATTGGCCATTTGAGCCAAGGTCCATTAATTAATTCGAATAGAGTAATAGAAGTTATAAACGAGATTTCTAAAGGAAATCCTTTTATTAATAACGGAAATTTGATGAGTTTTGATGAATCAGGTCCTCTGGTAATAGCTACTGGAAGGATCTCTCACCAGAAAGGTTTTGAAACTATTTTTGACGCAATCCCCGAAGTTATAAATTTTATTCCTGATGTGAAATTTTTACTGCTGCTTCTTCCAACAGATTATAGTTTAAATGAAATAAAAAAATACGCACAATTAGTAAAACAATATCCTAATAATTTAAGAATAGTATTTGGATTAGCAGCTGATATATTTTATTTAGCCCATATTGTTGCTGATGTTTACAGTGCAATGTCTCGATGGGAACCATTCGGTATTATTGCTTTAGAATCTATGGCCTCAAAATTGCCAATAGTTGCAACGAGAGTTGGTGGCTTGCAAGAATCTATAATAGATATAAGACTAGATTATGAAAATGGTACAGGAATTTTAATTGACGTAGATAACCCCCCCCAATTTGCAGATGCGTTAATTTCAATGTTAAAATTAGCTAAAATTGCTGAAGTAAATGATTTAACTAACGGTTTATCCCAAACGAAGTTATCTCATGCGGTAAATAGTATACCTGATGATGTTATAAAATCTCAAGTTTTACTCAAAATGAATGCGAATTATTATAATAAAATTAAAGAGAATTGTTATAAACGAGTCCAACAAAATTTCAGGTGGAACATAGTTACAAAAAAGCTTGAGGATTTGTACAATAAAATTTTATCCTTAGAATAATAGGAAAAGCGAAGCTATGTCTTATTATGCTGAAACTCTTGAATTAAGTTTAAAAGATCTGGGTTTTCAATAAAGTCCATATAATCTGAATGTCTATGTAAAGAATAGTATTCTAAAAAGTTTTTAGTAATCTCTTCTAATTTAACGACTGCTTCGATTGGTTGTTTTTTCAGTATTTTGAAAAGAAACTCTTTACTTGTATACGAATAAATTTTAAAAAACAAATACGCACTCCAATATTTAATGATGAAATTATAATTTAAAAAGTCGTTAAATTCAATATCCTCATAATTATTCTCAAAAATATTATTTATTTCATTCTGATTGGTATGAAGTGGAATAAAGTATCTAAAAAACTCGAACTTTTATATAATAAACTTATTGAACTACACCCAATCTCTTAGAGCGAGTAGAAAATATTGATAATATCTAAAAAATCTGTTGTCTTGATATTTTTTAGAATTAATGCCTCATATATCTAGTATTCAAACATTTCTTTTATAGGAGTTTCACTTAAAACGCAGGCAATTATTAATCCGATTATTGTCCATGAAAAGATGAGATGGTAATAAACCGTAAATTTCCAGACCTTTTTATTTTTGAGTAATAAACCAGTAACGCACATAAAATTTAGTATTGAAATTACCAGAACGACAATTTCTATTGCTAAAATCATTATAAAAAGATCCTTATAACTAAAATATTCTGATATTTGCTCTTCATTTCTTGAATAAATACTGGATACTATAGTTTCATTATTAATTAAGCCTAATATAGAAAAAATTAAAGATATTAATCCCATTACTAATAACCAAATAATTACTAGTAATAATTTTGTTTGAGGTCGGTTAGTCCTTACAAAAGTTTTGGTATCATTCCTCATAAATTTAAAATCTTTTACAGACATGGTACACAACATCAAAGGAATTACCCAAAAAATACCCACAAATATAAGGGCCCCCCCATCTAGGTGAAACATGGTGGCTATTGACCCCACTAAATAAAAAAATATTATGAATACTACAATATAAATGAAAACAATTAAAGCCGTTTTTTTCGAATTATTCTTTAAAAACCAGACGAATAGAAATATAAATCCAAAGATTAATGATACCCCTATAAACATTGAGACTAGAGTGTAAAGGGGAAAAACTCCTTCCACTCCAAATAAGAAAAAATCCTCATAAGTCCAAACCAAACCTTCGTAAACAGGTATTATTTCTGGTATCACTGAAAATTTCCCACCCTTATTCACCACTCCATCTAAATATATGTGCATTATTCCCGCAGCTAAGACCAAGAGGAAAGTGTTAAAATACTGTAGTTTATATCGTTCTAAATCTATAAGTTCAATATTACGAATACCATCAATTTTAATTGTAAATCTCGTAAAATAATGATACACATAGGCTAAAAAAAACGCAAATATAGGCCAAAAAAGTAACGAGTGCGAATAACGCCCTATTCCAATCACCCAACCTACATCTGGACCTAAATAACTATTTAAAAATAAGGTAAAACAATGAGTTTTGGAAAACCTTCCCTCACTAATATAATATAAGCATAATCCTATGGCAGCACCCATCACCAAATGTGCGATTGAAGGAATATTTTTCACTTCCAATTTATTCTGCATTATAATTAATGCTATGCTTAGTAAGGAATAAAGATTTAAAAGATAATTTAATTTGAGAGAGTGATCAGATTTTTTGTCGCTAATTTTAATTTTCATAATTCCTAATATTTTCAATTTGATAAAGAAACAAGATGAGGGGATTAATAATCAAATGACAGAAAAGCAGACTGATCCATCCATTTCCTAAATATTTTAATAGGATGTATTATAACTGACAAAAATTTAAATTGATTATGATTATAGGTTATATTTTAAGCGCAATTACGATATTTGGATGGATGATATCAACTGATTTTTGGAGTTTTTTATTTTATCAAATATTGATATCCCTTTCATTTTCAATGTTCTCAACCGCAACTCAAATATATATCGCTAAAAACACTACACCAAGAAATAAAGGGAAATATTTTGGATATATGGTTACTAGTTCTCAATTAGGATCATTTTCGGGTGGATTGATGTTTATTTTTCTGCTAACAATATATTCAGGTGATTATTATGCATGTATTGCATTTATGATAGTCTTTCCAGTTATTTCTAGTTTGATAATTGCCTTTAAATTTGAAGCGAAAAAGAAGAAGTGAGGTTTGTTATATATTCCAAAATGTATTTAATTGCTGAGTAATAGCATTATTTTTATCTGGAATTATTTTTATTTCAGTTCTTATCCATTCAGAGATCCAATTGTTTTTATCTTTAAATCTACTATCCAAAAATATTATAGCACCTTTATCTGAGACTCTTCTTATTGGTCGACCACTAGCTTGATTGGCTCGTTCAATAGCAGGATATAAGTAGGCAAAATTCCACCCCTGTTTGTGAAATACTTTATCATAATACTCTATTTTTGCTTTAACCCGAGGTGTTGGTAAATGATACGGAAATCCGGCTATAATTACAGAATTCATGAAATCTCCGGGATAATCTTCCCCTTCAGAATTCCTTCCCCCACATACACCAAGTAAAACAGCCCCATTGTTTTGATTTAATGCCATAGATTTAAAATCCTCGACTAATAATGTATTTTCAGATGCTGATAATCCAGATTTTTCGGTGAATAATTTTTTCCCATTCTTTTGAACAATTGATTCAAGACCATTTGAGAGTAAACCCTTTAATATTTTATATGAAGCACAGAAAATCCCCACATTTGCAGGAGTGCATTGTAGAACTTCATTAATTTTATCATTCATTTTTATAAAAGTGGAATTTATTCTGTTTTTTCCTCTGGTGTTAACTCCTTCTGTTATTATCGCTTTTATGTTTTTCTTTTTAAAAGGTGATTCGGCTATTATTCCTTTATAACTCTTTCCACTCTTATTAAATCCCATCAAATTATTGAAAACATATGGATTTACTGTTCCAGATAGATTTAAGCATGTATAACAGTTTTTTAAAATTGGGATAGCAATTTCTCTTGGATCTAAAGCCACAATTTCAAGCGAAATAAGTTTTTTCCCTTTCTTTTCTTTAACATTATAACAGAAGAAATAATTTTCTAGAGAATAGGATTTAATCCATTTCAACCAGAAGTCAGCTAAAGTTCCAAGATAATCTCTTGAAATTTCACCATTTGCGAGCTTTTCCTCTTGGATTGAAACACTAAAATCATGTAAATCATTAATTAAATTAATGAATCCGTTTAAATCAGCAAAACCTAATTTCTTATACAAGGACTCTAAAAGTTTGTCTGGAGCAACAGATATTTCCTCAGATCTTATACCTTTCTTTTTTTTATTTAAATGTTCTATTAGAATTTCAACAAAATTTCGCGTTTCTTTTGATGATTTATACATTTCTAGATCTGTCAAGCATAACTTTAATGAATATGGAGTAATTTTTTCAGAATTAATTTCAGTAGCGATATCGATAATGTTATGGCATTCATCAATTACTAAAATACAGTTGTGAAGTTCTTTACCGATAAATTTTAAAAAATTCTTACTAATAAATGGATTGAAAACCCAATTATAATTGCAAACTATCAATCTCATATCTTCCAATAAATATTTACTTAAGAAGTAAGGACATAGTTTTTTATCTCGACATATGCTTATAAGTTCTTCAGCGTCAATGGGTTTTTTAAATTTCTCAGGGTCGATTAAAATTGGCTTCTCTAATTCATTCTTTTTTTTTAAAAGGTTTAAAAAATGTTTACAATTTCTATTTTTTCTTAGATCCATGCAAACTGACATAGATTCTCTTGGATTGAGTTTTAATGATTTTAAAGTCATATTTAGACACATTTCATTGCGACCTCTGATAGATAGTCCATTAATATTAATATTCTCAAGATTATTCATATCGACAAATTGCGAGATTTTAACTAATTCTTTTATTACTCTTCTATTTTGAGCATGTGTTCTACACATATAAATTATTTTTAAGTCATTTTTAATTGCTACAGGAAGAAGAGCACTTAAAGCGATAATTGTTTTTCCTGTACCATTAGGGGCGAGAAGTAAGATATTTTTCTTTGACCTTGCACTTTCTTCTATTTGTCGTATGATATTTTCTTGAGACTCTCTAAACTGCTCGTAAGGAAAGAAGTGTATGTAATTTATGCTGTTTGATAATTGAGACTTACTTAGTTTTTTTATTTTTGTTTTATTGTTTAAATTATTCGAGACATGTTTATAATTATTTTTTTTTACGTTTTTTATTTCTTTTTTAAATTTTCCATCTCCTTCACTAAAATAAGTACTACAAGATTTACAAAAGGGACCTTTTTTGGAATCATATAAAACGCTTTCACAATCGGGGCAAAAATTCATAAAAAGTTTCCATTAAATTTAATTATAATAATTTAACTAAATTTAATTATTAATTTAATTATTAATCTGAACAGATTTATTGAAAATATTTGAATTAAGAAAATGAGAAATTTATTAATTATTAATTTAATTATTAATCTGAACAGATTTATTAAAAATATTTGAATTAAGAAAATGAGAAATATAAGTTTAAAGGAATTAATTTCCGAGAGTTTAATTAGAGACGTCCTCTTGTTTTTATTTCTTTTCTTATTAGTCATTGCTCAAGATTGGGATAACATATTTTTATTATTATTTCCTCTTATTACTTTTAGTTTCGCTCTATTTTTTAAATTGGTGGATATTAATAAGCAGAGAACAGAAGTCGAGAATTTTTCTGTAATTTACAATCCTTTAGGTTCGGAAAAAATCTATTCTCATCGTTTAACTTTTTGCTCCTTTCTTCAAATGATATTATTATTTTGGTTTGGGGCAGAGTCTCTTTATCATCCACAGTTGATTGATGATTATTTTCTATATTTTATTTCGATCTTTATTTTTTTCTATACTTTTGGATTTTTTTGGATATTTTTTGATTTATGGAGTCATAGTAAGATTGAAATTATAACTGAAGCTCTTAAATTTAATATTTCTCATGAAATTAAAAAAAATCTTAATAACGTAATTTCTTTTTTGAAAGTGAAAGATTTTAAAAGAATATCTATTATTAATTTGTTAGTTTTTATGATATTAAATTTATTAAATATTACATTTACATATCTAACAATAATTGAAATCATGCCAGGATTGAATTATAATCTTCCTGGTACTGAATTTGAAAATAGCGAACCAATCAAGCTTCCATTTATTATTTATGGCATTATTGTTGGACCCCCGGTAGCCTCTTTTATCTTTATCTTTTTAGTTTATAAAGATATTACAGATATTAATCAAGAAAGACTTACTAATGTTTTAAAACCCTTACCTAAAAGTATTCAAGTCAAAATAATTGAAAGACTTACAGAAATAAATCAAAATTTTAAATATAAACTTGCATTAGAATGATAATCACAACATTAACAGAAATTAAAAAAAAGTCAAAATAAAATTTATAAAATCATGACAAATCAACAACGCTTACT
>SDBS01004607.1_pt1 | contig 13485 bp, 8 predicted proteins | sample 2277091 | NCBI WGS metagenome assembly SDBS01 (sample SAMN10404972, study PRJNA504765) | marine sediment metagenome | isolation source: marine sediment core GS10_PC15, 163 cmbsf | place: Arctic Ocean: Southern Knipovich Ridge | collected 2010 | reverse complement strand
ACCCAAGGATGCGTTGAAAGCGATCCAACGCGTGGAGAGCAAACACGCGAAACAACTCGACGACGCAACTCGCACGTCGCTGCGCTACGAGAAAGCGTGGTGCCTGCGCGAACTGGGTCGCGGGGACGAGGCGGCGGCGGAATATCGCGGACTGCTGAAGACCGGCACCGACCCGGCGCTGACGGCGCACGCCTTGCTGGAGCTCGCCGAAATCGAAGCCGGCGGAAAGCAATACAAGGAAGCCGTCACGCTGCTCGAACGCTTCCGCATCGCGACCGAAACATCCGACGTCGAGATCTCCGCCGACGCCCGCGCCCAAGCACTCTACCGTCTCGGCGTCTGCCGCTTTGAACTGGGGAACTCGAAAGAGGCCGGCGATACTCTGGAGGAGTTTCTCTCCTCGTTTCCCGACCACAAGCTGGCCGCTTCAGCGAGTTTCTTCTGCGGCGAAGCCCTCCTCAAGATCCGCAGAAACGAGCGAGCCGCGAAGCACTTTGCCCGTGTCGTCGAAGACTTCAAGGATGACGCGACGTACGGCCCGGCCCTGCTCCGGCTGGGTGAGTGCCTCTCGGCGCTCCAACGCTGGGCGCGCAGCGAGGAGGTCTTCAACGAGTACCTCCGCACCGGCGCGGACAACCAGCACTGGTATCAGGCCAGGTTCGGCGTCGGCTGGGCGCGCGAAAACCAGCAGCGCTACGGCGAAGCGATCGACGCATATCGCGAAGTGGCCAAGCGGCACAAAGGTGTAACAGCCGCACGGGCGCAGTTCCAGATCGGCGAATGCCTCTTCGCACAAGAGCAGCTCGAAGAAGCGGTGCGCGAATTACTCAAGGTGGACATTCTCTACGCGTATCCCGAATGGAGCGCGGCAGCGCTTTACGAAGCCGGCCGCTGCTTCGAACAACTGGGCCGAGCGGTCGAGGCCCGCGCGCAATACAAGACCGTCCGCGAGAAACACCCGAAATCGCGCTGGGCGCAGCTCGCCGCGCAACGACTCGCCGCGGTTTCCGACGGCGCGCTGCCCGGCGGACGAAACCGTGATCAATAAGACGATCGGCGGCGAACGACTCAGGACAGCTCGTCAGGAAAGAAGTAGCGGCGGAGCACCAAACGCAGGAGCGTGATAGATGAACGCGTGGTTGATACCCGGTCTGACCGTGTTGGCGCAGGAATCCGGTGCCGGTGCGGACGCCGCGGCCTTGAAAGTGCAGTCCATCTGGGACTTCATCGTCAAGGGCGGACCCATGATGATCCCGATCGGACTCTGCTCGTTGCTGGCCTTGGCGGTGATCGTCGAACGACTGCTCAGCCTGCGACGCAGCAAGGTAATTCCGCCCGACTTCATCACCGGATTGCAACCGATCATGGAGAACAACGGCGACGGATACAAACGAGCTCTGGAGTATTGCCGCGGCAACGCCAGCCCGATCGCCAACATCTTCGCCGCGGGAATCCGCAGCCTGGGTGCCTCGGTGGAGCTGGTCGAGAAGCACATCGAGCAGGCCGGCGAACGCGAGGTATTCAACCTGCGCAGGTTCCTGCGCATGCTCTCCGTGATCGCGTCGATCACGCCGTTGATGGGTCTGCTCGGCACGATCTTCGGAATGATCATCGCGTTCCAGACCGTGGCCGCGTCGGGCGAGGCGCTCGGCCGAACCGAATTGCTCGCGAAGGGCATCTACCAGGCGATGATCACGACCGCGGCCGGCCTGATGGTCGCGATCCCGGTCCTGATCGGATACCACTGGATCTCGGGAAAAATCGAACGACTCGTCGGCGAGATGGACGGCATGACCGTCGAGTTCGTCGAGAACCACGCACTGGTCCGTACTCCGGCGTCGGCGGAAGTTGCCTCCGAAACCCCAGCCGCCGCGCCGGAATCTTCAACACCCGTCACTAAAGACGTCGAGCGGGCGCCGAGCGACGGACCGGACACCGATCGCACCCCGATTCCCCCGGACGCAACGATCGCCACCAACCCGGCGTAAACGCGATACCTGTTTAAGGCCCGAGCAATGCTCCTGAAAGCCAACGCGGAAGTCCGAAACGTGTCGATCGAGCTTACCCCGATCATCGACATGGTATTCCTGTTGCTGATCTTCTTTCTGGTCGCGACCACGTTCCATCAGGCCGAGCGCGAGATGCAGATCGCGTTGCCGTTCGCCAGCTCCGCCGGCCCGATCAGCGCGACGCTGCGCGAGATCGTCATCAACGTAGACCTGGATGGAAAGATCATCGTCGCGGGCCGCGCCCTATCGCCGGAAGACCTGAAGGTCATGATCGAAGAGGCCGTGAAGACCAACCCGGAGCAGAAAATCACTCTGCGCGGCGACCGCGGCACCTCGTACGGAAACGTCGTGCGCGTCCTCGATATCTGCAAGGGCAGCGGCATACAAGAGCCGTATCTGGACACAGTGCTGACCGAATGAGCGGCGGATTCGCTCCGCCGTCGCGAGCGCCATGAAACGATCGTTCAAGTGGATCCTCCCCGCTCTCGGACTCCCGCTGCTGGCGGGTGTCGGCGCGCTGATCTGGCATCAGCTACCCGTCGAGCACAAGTTCTACACCGACGCGGACACCATCAAGGCCCCGCTCGAAGCCGCCCGCGTGCGCGACGTCCTCTGGCAGCCGCCAGTCAAACTCAGCGAGATCGTCAACACCTCGGCGGAGGATTACGAGCCGCGTCTGAGCTGGGACGGCATGACGCTGTTCTTCGTGCGCGGCAAGGCCGGCGCGAACGCGGACATCTACTTCAGTCGTCGAACGCCGAGCGGCTGGACCGAAGCCGAGCCGCTCGATCAGATCAACAGTGTCTACGAGGATCTCGGACCCGAGCCGTCCGCCGACGGCGAGTCGCTCTACTTCTATACAGATCGACCAGGCGGGCACGGCGGATACGACGTGTGGGTCTCGCGTCGAACCGAGCAGGGCTGGCAACCCGCCACCAACCTCGGACCGCTGGTCAATTCGGAATACAACGACTACGGCCCCGCGCTCACGCCCGATGGCGAGACGCTCTTCTTCGCATCGAATCGGCCGCAGCCAACCGACACCAGACAGCCCACGCCCGACGCCTGGCCGGCGACCGTCCGCGAGGATCTCTTTCAACGCACGTACGACCTCTTTGCTTCGCCGATCACGGATCGCGGCGCGGGGCAGGCACAGCCCCTGGTCGCGCTCAACACGCCGTTCAACGAGGGGGTCCCCTGCGTCAGCCCCACCGGGGATTTCGTGTACTTCAGCTCGGACCGACCGGGTGGCGAAGGTGGTTTCGATCTGTACCGGGCGCGACGCATGCGCTCCGAACTCGACCCCCCCGCCAATCTCGGCCCAACGCTGAACACCGCGGCCAACGAACTGGACCCGGGACTGACCAGCCTGGGATACGGTCTGTATTTCAGCTCGGATCGCCCCGCACAACGGCTCCAACCCGACCAGCCGAACGATTACAACCTGTACTATACGTCTTCGCGCGAGGTGTTCCTCGACATCGAGCAGGAAGCGCGACCGCCGATCGACTGGGCCGGGCTTTGGTCCGCGATTCTGCCCAATCTGATCTGGGCGTTGCTTGCCCTACTCCTGTTATTGCTGCTCTGGGCACTGATCGGCAGCATGCGCGACGGCAAGCTGAGCTTGCTGGCACGCTGCCTGATCGCGTCGCTGATGCTGCACCTCCTGCTACTGATGATGATGAACTTCTGGAAAGTGACGGCGTCGGTCGTGAGCGCGTTCCGCGAGCGCGGCGAAATTCGAGTCGCGTTGATCGGCCCCACGGAGGGCAGCGACATCACCGCTCAGATTCGCGGGCAGCTCACGGAAGTCACGATGCCCGATTCCGTGCAGGTTAAAGCTCAGCGCCAGGAGCACGTCGTCGAACCCACGCCCATGGACGCAACCGCCAGCCTGCTCGCCGCGCGCACGCCGATCGAAATCGCTGATCAACCGGAAGTGGAAATCGCGGCGTCAATAGCGCCCGATCGTGTCCCCGAAATGCCGTTGCCCGAGCCGGAAGTGACGCACGAAATCTCCCCGACGTTACCCGACCTGAAATTGCCGAACGAAACTCGGCAGATCAGCCACGAGGAAACGCCGCTCGCCGTTCAACCCGCACCGGCATCCGACTCGCCACTCAACCGCCCCGTCATCCGTGTACCAACTTCGCAACCCGTCGATTCGTCCGCCCCGGTCGCGCTCGCACCCGAAGCGCACGCTTCGGAAAACGAGTCGGCGGACGAGTCAAGCATGGCGGCCGCACCCGTTGCGCAAGATGCCACGACACCACCGGAGCCGGATTTCACAGGCCCGCCACCAATTGCAACGCTCGACCAGCCGCCAACGCTGGACGTCGGATTGCCGACGGACACGCCGAATCAGGAGGCGTCCGAGGAATCATCGCCGACGGTCGCGGCAGCCGATTCGAACATTCCGCGACGCAACATATCGACGCTCTCGAAGAACCCGCAAATTGAAGACCGGCTCCGCGAATTGGCACCCGAGTCGGCCGATCTCTCTGGAGGGAAGTTCGCGCTCGCGGCGGCGGTCGAGATCCAGCCGATCGAAGCAGCCCCGCCGGATTCGTCGGCTATCTCGATCGCTGACGCACAGCGGCGAGAATCCGCGCTGCCGTTGGACGCCCTCGCTCTGCCCGCGCTTGAAGAAGCCCAAACGACCGAGAGCAACGAAAGCGCGCCGAGTGTCGCCGCCGCTCTCCCGAAAAACAAGCGTCCGCCCGTCGCAAACCACGGATCAGCAAAACGCCCGAACAGACCGACACTGCTGGCGGCGTTGGCGCCCGAATCCAACACGACCGCCAAACCAGCCGCACGCAGCTTGTTCAATCCGGATGCCGCCGCCCGCGATGCGCATCCGACCATCTCCGCGCCCGCTCCCATCCCCTCGCCGACACACCTCGGCACCCGATCTAATCCGTTAGCGCTCGACGTGCGCCTGCCAAGCGAAACCCAGGCCCCCGTCACCGAGTTCGCCCAGCGCGCCCCCGAAAACCGTCGGCAATTCCTAGAGCGAATGGGCGGCAGCGACGAAACCGAACGTGCCGTCAGCCGAGCACTCGCCTGGCTCGCCCACCATCAGAGCACCGACGGAAGCTGGCGCGGCGATCGCTTCGACGACGATTGCGGCAAGTGCGGCGGCGAAACCCCCTACGCCGTCGACGTAGCACTGACCGGCTTGTCCCTGCTCAGTTTCCTCGGAGCCGGCCACACGCACATCGCCGAGGGCCCGTATCGCGAAAACGTCGAACGCGGATTGAATTGGCTGCGACAAGGACAAACCTCCAGCGGTTACCTCAGCAGCGACGAAACCATGTACAGCCACGGAATCGCCGGCATCGCGCTCTCCGAAGCCTACGGCATGACGCGCGATTCCGGCCTCGAGCCCTACGTGCGGCGAGCCGTCGATTTCATCATCGAAGCACGCAACCGACGCCACGGCGGATGGCGCTACCAACCAGGCGAACTCGGCGACACATCCGTGCTGGGTTGGCAGGTGATGGCCCTCAAGAGCGCGCAAATGACCGGCCTCGACGTCCCCCGAAGCGGGTTCGATTCCGCCGCCCAATGGCTCGAACAAGTCGGCAGCGAAACCCGCCCCGGGCTCTACGCTTATCAACCCGACCGGCGCGTTTCACCATCGATGACAGCCGAGGGCATGTTCGTCCAGCAAATGCTGGGCGTGCCGCGCACCGACCCCCGCATGCGCAGAGCCGCCGCCTATATCTCGCGCCAGTCGCCGCGCTGGGATCGCGGCCTCAACACATACTTCTGGTACTACGCAACGCTAGCGCTCTTCCATCGGCAGGGCGAGCAGTGGGAGCGTTGGAACGAAAGCCTGACCGATCAACTCCTGGAGCACCAACGCAAGACCGGGCAACCCGCCGGCAGTTGGGATCCCGAGGGCGAATGGGCACCCATCGGCGGCCGCGTCTACCAGACCGCGATCTGCACGCTGATGCTCGAAGTCTACTACCGCTATCTGCCCATGTACTCGCGAGAAACGCCGATCGCCGATGCCGAAACGCCCGACTACGACGTGATCGGAACGATTCACGGCCGCGTTACCGACGCCGACACAAGCGACCCCATCGCGGGAGCCGCCGTGCGCATCGATCTCCCCGACTCTCCGTCCGTCGTGGCAATCAGCGGACCCGAGGGCTGGTACACCCTCCCCGCCCCCCAGGTGCCCGACCACTTCGCCTTGTCGGCCTCACGCGCCGGCTATCTCCCCGGAGCCGCGGATGTCCCCGCGGCTCGCCTGCGCGGCCGCGAACTGACCCAGGATTTCCAACTCGAACCGCACAGCGAGAGCGTCGTAGCGTTAGAGAGCGAGCCGATCGTACACCACCTCGGAAACGACCGCTGGGACGGCCGCATCAACAGCCAGTTCCAGAAATCGGCGGAGGGCCGCTCGTTCACCGCGGAATTCGAACTGACCGCCGCCCAGCTAGCCGCCGACTTCGACCAGGCCGCCGTCCAATTCCTGGCCAAGGGCGTGCAATGCCCGCACAAAATCCTCATAAACGACCAGCTTCTCGAACAGCGAGTCGCACAGTCACCCAGCGACGGCAGCTTCGGCGAATTCGTCGTACCCTTCGACGCAACCCTGCTCGTCGAAGGCCCCAATTTCATCAAGTTCCGCGCCGTAACCTGCCAAGGCGACCTGGACGACTTCGAATTCATCAACGTACGAATTCGCCTGTCAACCGCCGCCAATCCACACCAATCGACCGACCCCGCCGAGTGAGAAGCAATAAAGGGGATAAGTTCATTTACTATAATTGTACTTATCCCCTTTATCGGTTCTGGATAGACGATTCCGCATGCACGGCTACCACTCTCGGGCTTTAACCCTTGGCGGGATGATGTCGGACTCGACGCCACGCCGGCGAAGCACCTCGCGTGCCAGCTGCGCAGTGTAGAGTGTCTGGAGAGGGTAATTGGCGACCCGCTTCAGGTAGCTCAGGGCAACGTCGGGCGGTCCATGACTGTCGAGAAAACGCCCCACAAAGTAAATCATGTGACCCTTGTCGTGGTCTTTGTCCGTTGCCTCAATCTGCGCCTCCATCACAACCACATCAGCACTCGTGACCTCCCCAGCTTCCAGACAGCGGCTGAACATCCGCGCCAGCTCGACCAGCTCCGGTTGGCCGGTACCATCGGAGTACTTGAACCGCGCTCCGCGGGTCACGATCTTCTTCAGCCACCGATCACGTACGCGCGTATCGCCGACCAGTTCGGCAAGGACGACGACGTGGTGCCCGCTGTAGGGGTCACCCCAACGGTCGAAGCACCGTTCGCGGGCCTTGCGAGCTTCTTCGAGTTTCCCACAGAGCTGGTAAACGAGGCTAATCCTACCGAGCTGGCGGTGTCCGATTGTGCTAGGTGGCTGTGCAGTGGCCCATTCCAGTCCCATCCGCGCGGCCGCCTGGCGGTCACCATGACCTGTGCGGGCGCACCACAAGAGGTACTTGAAACCCGAACTCCTTGCGTAGCGATCAGAGACTCGCTGCATCCACAACGCGGCACGATCCCACTGACGCAAGCCCTCGCGACAATTGGCCGCACACAGCATGGGCCTCCCCGACCAGGACTCGGCGGCCCGTTCGGCGTAAGGCAGGGCCTTCTCGAACTCCCCCTGGCTCATATAGTAGTTGGCGATGTCCTCGCGCACGAAAGTGTGGTCCAGGTTGGCGTCGGGTGTAGTCGCAAGATACTCGTCGAGGATGTCCTGCCACCCGCCCACATCACCGGCGGTCCGACAGAGGTACGCCAGCGTGCACGCAGCCCAACGGTCCGGGGAGATCTGAATATACTTGCGCAGACAACGCTTGGCATCCTCGAGGCGCTCCGCCTTGCGGTAGCCGCGGGCCAAGGCGCTTAACACGCGCGGATGCTGGCCGTATTGCTCTTCCCAGGCCTCGGCGGATTTGGCCGTGTTGGCCCAATCGTCTTCGAGCATCAAGGCGATTGCCAGCGGAGCGTGAGGGCTGACTTCGCGCAGCCCTCGAGCCCCCCGGAGACGTTTTTCCTGCACTGATTGGTCACCCGATTTACACCATGTCTCAAGCTCGTCGGCCGTGGCATCGAGGTGGTACCACTGGCGCTCGTACGCCTCGTCGCCGCGGGCTTTCACCTCTCCCTGCAAGTTACGCATCCGGTTGATGAGGCGGCGCATTTTTAAGCTGGCGTCGCGGAGTTGGACGTTCGCGAATAGGTCCATACGCGCCGAGCGGTCGCCGCGGTACTTGTCCTTCATGCTCTCGATCATCACGGCGTACTGGTGCGCCTCGACTAACGGTGTCACCTCATCCAGGAAGTCCTCCGTTTCCACACTCCAGGTGTATCGCATGAAGCACGCCCGATCGGTCACGTGCATGAAAAGCGTCTCTTCGATCATGCGTCCCAATACGGCCCACGATGGCTCTGACTGGTCGCGTTCGGGCATACCGGCTTCCAGCAGCGCCGTCACGATCCGGGGTGTCCGCGGGAGGAAGAGCCCTGCCACGAGTGACTCGTCCTCGCCTTCTGACGCTTTGTCGCCAACGAACAGGCGAGCGAGCAGGCCCGGTTGCTCTCGACGAGCTGGCAAAGCCGCCCGCACGCTGTCGGGCAGGTCCGGAAGTTCGGCGAGGCGCCGGGGTAGATGCTCCGCGAACATTAATGGACCTTGAGTCGTGAAGCGGTGGCCCAAGCCTATCGCAACCATCACGGCCAGATCCTCCATGACGCGATAGCACTCGGGGTTCATCTCGAGCATCGGCTCGGCGATTCGCAAGCAGTAGTTGGGCCGGTTTTCCGATCGTGTCGTCAGCGTGGCCAGAAAACCTGCCAACTGGGCATTGTCCGGATCATCCGCGGCGATCTTCATCAGGCCGGCGGTATCACAGCGGCACGCGCGTTCGAGCACCGCGACCCACGTCGGGAGTTTGCCGCGCTCACCGGTCCCGGCGTCAGCGGCCGACGCCGTCGTGGACGACGCACTGAGCCCGGCAAGTTTACGCGCCGCCGCGAGATCCTCCATCGCAGTTGCATGTAGCCCGACCAGCGTCCGTGCATACGCGCGATGCCAGAGGCTGTCAGCAGAGTCTGGCCTATCCATGACGAGGCGCTCGGCGTAGAGCAAGGCCCTGGCCATGAACGCGTCGTGACTCGAGTTCCAGTAGGGCTTCGTCAGTTGGCCGAGATGCGCGTAACCTCTTACGAGACCTCCAACGAGATCTGGTGAGGGGCCGTCGCGGCGCACTAATTCGTGCAATCGGCGCACGGCCGCGTACTGCACAGGGAACGTCATTATGCGCAGCTGTCGCTCGATATCCGCCGGAACAGGGGTCATCGACATTGGTGACGGACGGGAGACCGGCAACGCTAGCGATTCCAGCAGCTCCACGAACTCGCGGCGAGAAAACCGGGCAGCGTTCTCGATCAGTGTTTCGTAATCCACCTTCTCCGAGGGTGTCGGCACGAATACGTGATGGAGCTTCTTGGCTTCGGCCCCGATGCCCTGAAAAATATCGATGGTCACGCCGACATCAACCGCAACGAGCACATCCATGTCGAGTTGCTGTGCCGCGGGGAAGTCCTCGGGAACGCTCTCACACAGGGTCATGTCACGCGTGGCCAGGCCTAGCTCGTCGCGGGCGGCGATCAGAAGGGCTTGCCGTGGGATCTCACGCAGCAGAATCCCACCGTCAAGCTTCTTGGCTGCCGTATGCGTGGGGCGGGTATGCAGGTAGATGCACGGCACCTGCTTCTCTGGCTGTGAGGTCGGCTGCGACTGCCCGGCCGGCGAAACGCTTCCCACCCAGGCGTGGACGAGAATGGCGAGCAGTGTCCAACGCCAACCACCAATTGTCGTGGCCATCATCTTGACTCTCCTTCGACTTGCAGTGACTACCCAGGGGCCGGGATAACCCCGCGCCCCATCAGCGGCGTCTCCCAGGTTGCCAATACTGTACGGCTAGTGGTCGGATTCATCCAGTTTGCATCTTATCCAGAGCGGCCCGCGCCCGGCGGACTTTGGCCAGGATGTCGTCCAATTCCTGGCCAAGGGCGTGCAATGCCCGCACAAAATCCTCATAAACAACCAGCTTCTCGATGAGCGGGTCGAACAGCCGCCGTCCACAATTGCGGCGCGTTGACGCGCAGCCGAAACAGCCCCATCCTGTGACCATGGGGCGCAAGAAAACCGCATCGAAAGAACCGGAAACGTCGCCCGCACCCGCGCCGGTCGTCGATCTCGTCTACAAACTCTACGCCCTCACCGACGACGAAATCCGCCGGGTGCCACGAACAAGCTCTCCTTGTCCGTGCCCGAGTCGAGGACGCCACCCAATGACCCCGAAGGGGTCAAGGGCTGTAGCCAGGGGTGCAGCGCAGCGGAACCCCTGGATAGGGTCGGATACGATAACGTTCCACATACCTCGACCCGCCCCGGATGGGGCGGAGGAACGTGCCGGCGGGAATCCACCGCCCCCTCCTGGACGGGATGCTCGCCGGGTGCCACAAACAAGCTCCGCTTGTCCGTGCCCGAGTCGAGGACGCCACCCAGATGACCCCGAAGGGGTCAAGGGCTGTAGCCAGGGGTGCAGCGCAGGATAGGGTCGGATACGATAGGATAGCGTCCCACATACCTCGACCCGCCCCGAATGGGGCGGAGGAGGACGCCAGAGCGCTTCGAACATCCACCGCCCCCTCCGGGACGGGAGGCTCGCTCTGCCGGGTGCGGGTGCCCCATCCTTGAGCGCAGCGGAAGGGTGGGGGACGGACCGCGTACCCCATCGCTTCAGCGGGTGCCCCACACGAATCGCAGCTGAAAGCACGCGCAAGCGATGCCGAGCAGCTTACCCCGAGCCGCCTTGTTCACCGGCACGCGCCAGGTTAACCCGCAACAGATTCGCCAGCACGTTCTGATCAATCTCCTTGCGTCGCTCGGCGAGCACATGATCGTCGGGCAGCGGCTGACCGGCGCCGGTCTCGACCCACACCTCCGCCCAATCCTCGGACCACCCGCCTTCCGGATCGACGCCACCGACCGCCAAAGCGACGCCACCGACCGCCAGATCGACCAACTCGTCTACAAGCTCTACGCCCTCACCAACGACGAAATCCGCCGGGTGCCACGAACAAGCTCCGCTTGTCCGTGCCCGAGTCGAGGACGCCACCCAATGACCCCGAAGGGGTCAAGGGCTGTAGCCAGGGGTGCAGCGCAGCGGAACCCCTGGATAGGGTCGGATACGATAGGATAACGTCCCACATACCTCGACCCGCCCCGGATGGGGCGGAGGAAGACGCCAGAGCGCTTCGAAACTCCACCGCCCCCTCCGGGACGGGAGCCTCGCTTTGCCGGGCCCCCGGGAAGCGTCGCCGGCGCCCCAGGAACCACCGCGCCCCCGCAAGGAGTGCGGCTTCCAGCCCGCCCGAAACCGCTCCGCCGACGCCCCAAGACGCTCCGCCGGCGCCGTGGGAAGCTCCGCCGGCCCCCCAGGAAGCGTCGCCGGCGCCCCAAGAAGCTCCGCCGGCGCCGCGGGAAGCTCGGCTGGGACCGGCGGAAGAGTCGCCGGCGCTGCTGGAAGCTCCGTCGGCGCTGCTGGAAGCTCCGCTGGCGTCCGAGAACGGGCCGGAAGGGGTCAAAAACGCGGTTTGGGGGATTTCCGGGCATGGCGGCGGCGGGTGCATGACTGAATCGGCGGCCCCTTTGTCGTCGATGGCCCGGCGAACTTGCCCCGAAGGGGCATAAGGCGCATAGCCGCGGGTGGAGCGCAGCGCAACCCGTGGACACGCTGAGCCCCCTCCAATTCTTCGCCCTGAAAGGGCGTAGGCACTCAGCCCAGCCTACGCGCCTGTCGCGAATGCGGCGGACAACATTCCGATGCCGCTGCGGCCCGTGCCCTTCTGACCGTTATCCGCTACACTACGGGTGGTGCGACTCCCGGCGTGTAACCGAGGGTCGCTCTGCTCTCGCTGGTACCCGCCATGGACCGAGTTGAGTTTGAGCAACTCCGCGACCTGCCGGGAAAGACCATCCCAGGGGATATCCGCTATCTCCGGAGGCCGGACGCTTCACCCGCGTTGACGTTCGAGGGTGTACCCGTCGAGAACGAGCTGGGTTGGTCGGTGCTGCTCAACGGCCGCTATGTGCCTGCGACCGGCTACTTCAACTTCAATTTTGTCGTGAAGCAGGTTGGCCCGATCTGCCGGGTTTGCGTGAACGGCCCCGACCATCCGGGCACGGGCCGCACGCACAAACACGATCTTCGGGTGGACGTGGACCCGCGTCGCAACCTGCCTACCGCCGTGGCCCGCCCCGACCTTGCGACCCTGACACCCGCGCAGGTGTGGGCCGCCCTGTGCCAAGCAGCCCAGATCAATCACGCGGGCGAGTTCATTGACCCGATGAATAACCCGGAGCCAGCGGCATGAGCGTTGATTGCGAACAAATTCAATCTCTGATCAAGGGATTCAGCCTCGTGCGGTCCTGCGACCAGGTGCAGAGCGGCGCGATCAGGCTGTCCACGCCCTTCCGTTATCCTGACGGCTCATTCATCGATGTCTTCCTTGTTCAGTTGGCGGACCTCTTCAACCGGTTCCAACTCACAGATTACGGGCAGACGACCGGCCAGCTACTCGACATGCAAGTCGCTCCCGGCGGGACCAAGAAGCGTCGCCAGTTCATCGAGGACGTGTGCGCGACGCTCGGGGTGGAGCAGTCGGGCGGAGAGTTCCGCATCGAGTTCGACGAAAAGGACCTGTCCACGCTCCCCGAGCTCATCGTTCGGCTTGGCCAAGCATGTGTGCGCGCGTCCGACCTTGCCCTTACCCAGAGGTTTCGGAACGTGTCGGTATTCCGGGACGATTTGGAGGAGTTCATCGCTGGCGTCGAGGTTCCCTATGAGAGCGGCGTGGTACTGCCGGGTCGGTTCAAGAAGGATGTCCCGATCGACTTCCTCATTCACGGCGCGCGGGCCGTCAGCGCGGTGCAGACGCTTTCGACCGCGAACGAGCAAGCCGGGCACAGACTGGCCAACGAGGTCTTCCGCCGCTGGTACGATCTCCGCGATCACCGTGCAAAACACAATTTTGTGACCATCTTCGATACCACGACGGACATCTTCCGCCCCGACGACCTCGGGCGCATAGGCGATCTTTCTGCGGTGCTCGGCTTCCCCGCGGAGTCCGACGAGATTCGAACCGTTCTTGCCGCGTAGGGAAGCGGTACAGTGTTCGCCTGTGGCCGGGTTCCATGCCGACGGCTTTGCGTCGGCATGCTTCCTTCGCCCCGCCTCAGTCAGCCCAGTCGGTAGGCTGGGCTGAGTCTTCGAAGCCCAGCGATTTCGTCTCGGCCGATGGTCTGATACTCGGCTTCGCGAACTCAGCCCCGTCTGCATGGCTCACATCTTCGGCAACGGAGGGGGCAACGGAGGAACGGAGGGGGACGGAGGGGGGGGACGGAGGGGGACAGACGCCTGTTTAC
>SDBS01004606.1_pt1 | contig 13485 bp, 6 predicted proteins | sample 2277091 | NCBI WGS metagenome assembly SDBS01 (sample SAMN10404972, study PRJNA504765) | marine sediment metagenome | isolation source: marine sediment core GS10_PC15, 163 cmbsf | place: Arctic Ocean: Southern Knipovich Ridge | collected 2010 | reverse complement strand
CTCTGCCAAGCGGAACGCCAAGCGTATAAGTGGTGATCCGGTGCTGGCCGAAGTGATCAAGGCCTAGCCCGACCTTCCAGAGCCTATCAAAGCTGCAATCATACCCCTGGTAGGCAGCACTTCTTAGCCGTGGTAATATGAATGCAGCTAGCTACACCTCACATCCAGATTAGGTCAATATGTCTACAGTTAGACCAGCCGTATTTCAGCGTCATCGAACACCAGCGAATCACTGACGAGATCAAGTGACCTGAAGGTCTCCGTGCCGTCTGCATCTTTTATCGTAAGCTTGCTGATGAAGTCGGCCGAGATGCCGAACGGAGATCCGCCGTTGTCGGTTTCAGGATTCCGCAGACTGATAGTGCCGAATTCGCTGGCTGCGATGGTGCTGTTAGAGACGAAATCACCAGTGACGCCTCGAATGCCGGTGATCTTCAAGCTCTTGATTCGCGTGCCGTCGCCAGCAACCTCAGCCGGATCCAGAAGATCAAGCACGCCGTCGCCAGCGATTCCGCCGAGCGGGCTCTGGACGTCCTGGCTGTAGCCGGCAGCGTTATTGGCAGCGATTATACTCGAATTACGAATCCCGCCGGCTTTGATCGAACCGATATTGCCGTTGGTGAGAATCCACGTTTGCGTCCCCAGTGAATCATCGCCGATCCAACCCTTAACCGTCAGGGAACGCAGTGCCAGGTTCTTTAGGTCTGGGACCTGGTTCAAGGTTATCTGTGCGTCGTAAAGGTTACCGTAAACCAAAACGCTTCTTACCGAGTTGCCCGTCCACGAGCCGGCAAGGTCGCCCTGGACCTTGTTACCGAACTGATCTTTGTATCCCTTTACCTTGAGGTACTTGACATTGCCAGAGCCGTTGATCGTCGCTGTCCAATCCGCCGACGATGCGCCAAGCTGGACGGTACTGCCGTTGCCGGTTACAGCCCATGTTCCGCTGGCCTCGCCTGCAACCTTGATTGTCTTGAATGCGTAGCCCTTGGGAGCATTAACGCCAGTCAAGGATAGGTCGGCTCCGAAGTTCCCGGGCAGGCTGCCGCGTTTGCCCTTGATCATAATCGTCTTGGCCCAGGCCGCGTTCAGCGAGCCTGCGTTCCACTGGCCGGCCTTGATTGTGCCTGCACCACCGAATAGTGTGATCTGGGAACCAAGTATCTCACCAGCCACCTGAAGCTTGTTCAGCGATATACCGCGAGAGTCCTGGCCCGTCAGGTTAACTGTTGCACCAAAGTCACCATTCAAACTGCCACGTTTGCCCTTGATCAGAATAGTCCTGGCCCAGGCAGCGTTCAGTGAACCTGTATTCCACTGGCCGGCCAAGATTGTGCCGACACCACCGAATAGTGTGATCTGGGAACCAAGTATCTCACCAGCCACCTGAAGCTTGTTCAGTGATATGCCGCGAGAGTTCTGGCCAGTCAGGGATAGGTCCGCTCCGAAGTTCCCGGGCAGGCTGCCGCGTTTGCCCTTGATCATAATCGTCTTGGCCCAGGCAGCGTTCAATGAACCTGCGTTCCACTGGCCGGCCTTGATTGTGCCGGCTCCGCCATTTAGCGTGATCTGGGAACCAAGTATCTCACCAGCCACCTGAAGCTTGTTCAGTGATATGCCGCGAGAATTCTGGCCCGTCAGGGTAACTGTTGCACCAAAATTGCCGGGAAGGCTGCCGCGTTTGCCCTTGATCAGGATAGTCCTGGCCCAGGTAACATTAAGCGATCCTGCGTTCCACTGACCGGCCGAGATCGTACCCACGGAACCAAACATCGCTATTATCACAGAATCAGTGATTTGCGTTCCTACAGACAGCTTACTAAGCGCAACACCATTTTTGGGGTTAGCGCCAGTAAAGAGTAAATCAGCGCCTAACTCATATTTGATGGCGATCTTCGATGCCCACGGCGTTACCAGTGACGGACTGCCCTGGAATTCCATCCAATTCTTGGCCGAGAGGCTCTTGAGATAGGAGCCAAGTATGATGTCGGTTCCGCCCATCATCGATTCGGTTATTTTAATGGAAACACCCTTTGGCGCGTCGGTGCCGGCCATGATGATATCAGCGCCGTTGGTAAGGGAGTGCAGGTAAACCGAGCCGATGTAGCCGCTGCCGGTAAGGACGATGCCGTCGCCAATCAGGATGATCTTCTTGCCGGAAAGTTTTTTCAGCGGCGTCGAGCCGGTAATCTTGCCCACCGTCGTCAAGCCGTCGCCGTTGCCGGCACGTTTGGTCTTGAAGGTCAGATACGACTTTACGTTAGTCCCACTTAGGCTCAGGCTGATCAGGTCGCAGTTTTCATCAAAGGGATTGTTGGCGAACAGAAGCGTGCCAGTTCCGCCTTTACTGAGGGTAATGGTTACCAGATCGCCGTCGGCATCGTTGTACTGGTATCTGCCTTTGGAGTCCAGGTTGACCTGATACCCGCTGGTCGCGGACCTTGACCCCGAATAGCTGCCTTCGTTCTTGTTCGAAGACTTATCACGCGTCCTGACCTGGTAGCTGTAGCTCGTATTCGGAGACAACCCAGTGTCTTCATATATCCGGCTGTCCTGCCAGCCGCTGTTGCTGCCACCAGGATTACCTGAAGTCTCTTGGAAGTAGTACTCTACACCGCTCGAGTCGTGGGCCATCGTAGCCGCCATACTGATGGATGTCGGTCCCGTCGCGTAAGGTTCCGTCTGCCATGTGCTGGGGTCCGAAACTGGTGGCGTGGTATCCACTCCCGTAAGGTTTTCGTACCAGGCGATCTTGTCGTCATAGTACGAGGCCGACAGCACGTCGGCGTCACCGTCACCGTCCAGGTCCGTCGCGTAGACGCTGGTGGCTCCGTCGGTGGCCGTGGAGATTATCTTCTGGGTAGAGAAACTGCCCGCCCCGAGGTTCTCGTACCAGGCGACCTTATCGTACGACGCCGACAGCACGTCGGCATCACCGTCACCGTCCAGGTCCGTCGCGTAGACGCTGTATACATAGTCGGCGGTCGTGGAGATTACCTTCTGGGTAGAGAAACTGCCCGCCCCGAGGTTCTCGTACCAGGCGATCTTATCGTCATTGGCCGACGCCGACAGCACGTCGGCGTCACCATCACCATCCAGGTCCGTCGCGTAGACGCTTCTGGCCCCGGTGGCAGTCGTGGAGATTATCTTCTGGGTAGAGAAACTGCCCGCCCCGAGGTTCTCGTACCAGGCGATCTTATCGTCATTGGCCGACGCCGACAGCACGTCGGCGTCACCATCACCATCCAGGTCCGTCGCGTAGACGCTGAGGGCTCCGTTGGTTGCCGTGGAGATTACCTTCAGGGAAGAGAAACTACCCGCCCCGAGGTTCTCGTACCAGGCGATCTTATAGTACGACGCCCACAGCACGTCGGCGTCACCGTCACCGTCCAGGTCCGTCGCGTAGACGCTGTTGGGCGCGTTGGCGGCCGTGGAGATCACCTTCTGGGAAGAGAAATTGCCCGATCCGAGGTTTTCGTACCAGGCGATTTTATCGTCATTGGCCGACGCCGACAGCACGTCGACGTCACCGTCTCCGTCCAGGTCCGTCGCGTAGACGCTGTAGGCCGCATTGGCGGCCGTGGAGATCACCTTCTGGGAAGAGAAACTGCCCGCCCCGAGGTTTTCGTACCAGACGATCTTGTCGCCAAAGTACGACGCCGAGAGCACGTCGGCGTCACCGTCACCATCCAGGTCCGTCGCGTAGACGCTGTTGGCTCCGTCGGCGGCCGTGGAGATTACCTGCTGCGGTCCGAACACTGGTCCACCCGAAAGCAGCATCCTTGGCTCGAGCGGCTCGAACATGGGAGCGCGGGAAGAATGAAATGAAGATACCTCGCGGCCTGTCTGATGATCGTAATTAGCCATTGTTCGACTCCAAGTTGCTGACTCAGCCAGGGAGGTCTCCCGAAGCTTCGTCACGTTCGTTTACCTGCAGAAAGATACGCCTAATACGCTGGCAAACTTACCTTCCACGGAACTTACTCGGCCATATAAACCCGAGGATCAAGCATCGAATTGAGACTATTTTAACGCGAAACAGAAAATTTCACTAAGGAATAGTCAGGTAATTACCGCCATATCGGAAGAGATTTGAGCGAGAAAATGCTTACCTGCCTAACGGCCGCAGTTCTCGTGTTTTAGAAACTTTTCCCGGCCCGGTGCATCAGGTTTGATTGCCAAGAATCGCTTGTATTGCTTGCGAAAGTTTCTCAAGTTCGTATGGCTTCTGGATAAATTCCACCGAGCCGGTACCGGTAAAGTGCGATATCGTGTCCTCTTCGGCGTAGCCACTGGAAAGCACAATGGGGACGTCCGGCCTGGTTTTCCGCAGTTGCTGAACCGTTTGCTCGCAACTCATGCCGGGCATTTCATAATCCAGCAAAACAGCTACAATCTGCTCGGCGTGTTCGGCGAAAAGATCGACTGCCTCCCGGCCGTCGGCAACGGCATGAACCGTAAACCCCAACCGCCGGCACATCCTCGAAAGAGTACTCAGGACTGCTATGTCGTCATCGGCTATCAGTATCTCACCAGAGCCGCGACAGAGGGTCGCCTGAAGCTCACTTTCGGAGCGCGGTTCCTCGGCAGCTTTAGCCTCGGCGTACTGGAGGTACATGCTGAATGTTGTTCCCTTGCCCGGCTCGCTGTCGACGGCGATTGCCCCTTTGTGAGCTCGAACGATTCCAAGTACTACCGAAAGCCCCTCGCCTCGCTCTGTAAGCTTGGTGGTAAAGTCAGGATCGAAGAGCTTGTCCTTGGCCAGGCCGTTTAACACAGGCCCTGTATCCCCAATTTCCAGGACAGCGCAAGGGCCAACATTGAAACCCTCGCTGCAATGCAAATGCGAGGAGTCCTCGGCCGAGACTTCTCTGGAATAGGTGCGAATTTCAATCGCCCCGTCCTCAGTGCCAAGCGAACGTGCGGCATTGGAGACCAGGTTCCTGAGAAGTTGCCGAATCTGTGATACGTCGGCCTGTATAAACGGCAGCTTGCCGGTGAGATCAAAGTTGAATTTCACATGATCTGGCACGTTCGCCTTAAGCAGCCCAGCTACATCCTGGATGAGATGATTAAGATCGACCGCCTGCAGGTTGGACTTTCCCTTGCCGGCATAAATGAGCATCTGATGCGTGAGATTGCGCGCCTGGAGTGCACTGGACTTTATTTGGGCCACGCAGGATCGCTCCTCCGACGAATCATCAAGGGTGCGGATCGCCATCTCTGCATTGCCGAGGATGACCATAAGGAAATCGTTAAAATCGTGGGCAACTTTGCCAATGACGGCCCCGAGATTTTCAAGCTCCTGATAACGCCTTGCCTGCTGGGCGACCTGCCTACGCTGGGCCTCGGTTTTGACACGTTCGGTTATGTCGGTTATCGCTGTCCTGCAGGCCGTGCCGGGCTCGGCAGAGCTCATCGAATAGAAGCTGCGCAGCTCGACAGGTATTTCCCGGCCCTCATGACATACAAGATGCAACTCGCACGTAACCTGCCCAAGGGTGCAGCACTGCCTTAAATGTTCCTCAAGGAGGCTCTTGTCGGCAGGGGCAACAAGTTCGACTAGCTTTCTACCAACGAGCTGCTGGCGTTTCATTCCAAGCATTCTGGCTACGGCGAGATTGATTTCGGTAATGCGGCCCAGGTGGTCAAGTGTTACATAACCAATCGGGGACAACTCAAAAAGAGTAGTGTACTTCCTCAAGGCGGCGCGAAGGTTCTGGGCGTCCCTTTGAGGATCGGGTCGTGACGCTGGATTCGCAGGTTCGTTTTGATTACTTGGCCCAATGGCCTGAGAATCTGAGTCAGTATTTTTAGGGTCTTGCTGGCCGCACATCTACATACTCCCTACAAGTCGAACTAGACAACTAACCTTCCTCAATCATGTTAGCGCTCAATTTTTATTAACAACATTGGATTTGACCTCAACAGCCGGCAGTAACACCTGAATTGTAGTTCCCTCGCCAACTGTGCTTTGAATCTTGATGGCACCGGCGTGTCCTTTGATGATTCCCAAAACCACGGCCATGCCGAGTCCCCGGCCGGTAATCTTTGTCGTGAAAAATGGATCGAAAAGTTTCGCCTGGGTTTCTACATCCATTCCGCAGCCGTCATCTGAGACTTCCAAAACAGCGTATAAACCAGTGGGCATATTTTCGCCCAGGCTGAACTGCCGAAGATTCTCGCAACTGAACAATTTAGAAACAGTCTTTATGCTGATGCGACCTCTATCTTCGCCAAATGCCTCGGATGCATTGATAATGAGATTCATTATCACCTGGCGAATTTGAGTAACGTCGGCCTCGATCAAGGGAATATCATCGGCGAGATCGCATTCGAGTGAAGCCTTCGGGGTTACCGTCACCTCTAGCATTCGGGTCATCTCGCGAACAAGTTCAGATAAGTCAAATTGCTCAAGAACAAACTTGCCCCTGCCCGAATAGGCAAGCATTTGCTTTGCTAGCCCCGCCGCCCGCTGGGAGGTGTTTTTAATCTCCGTAAGATTTTCTCGAAGGGGAGAATCTTTCGGCAGATCCAATAACGCCAGGTCCGTATTGCCCATAATCGCCAGCAGCATATTGTTAAAGTCATGGGCGACACCGCCGGCGAGGACGCCGAGGCTTTCAAGTTTTTGTGCCTGCTGAACCTTCCGTTCAATGGCCAGTTGTTTTTCCTGTATTTTTTTCAGTTCGGTGATATCCCTTCCTTCAGGGATCAGATAACGGATTCGGCCGGACTCATCACGAAATGGGTTTATGGTGAAATCAAAAATTCGCTCTTCACCCGCGGCCGAGACGTGTGAAGCTTCAAAACGAGCCGATTTGCCATCTAATGCTTGTTTTATTGATTGGCTAAGACGGTGCTGCAATTCGCGAGAGTGAACCCACCAGGGGGTTTCCTCAAACGGCTTACCCAGAACATCTTCTTCACTACAACCGATAAACTTAAGTGCGGTGTTGTTAGCAGCAATCAGCTTTCCATCTGTATCAAGCAGGCCGGTAAAGATAACCCCCTGCTCGAAAATGGCTGAGAGTTTCCGCTGGGTTTCCAGAACCGCATCTTCTGCCTTCTTGCGTTCAGTGATATCCCTTACCGTAGCCTGGAGGAGTTCCCGATCACCCAATTTTACTCTGCTTAAAAGCACCGTAGCTGGAAATTCCTGACCATTCAGGCGCTTGTGCGTCCACTCAAAAAAGTGCGAGCCCTCTGTCATCGCACGCTCAATCATCTCTGCAGCTTTTTCCTTCGAAGCTCGCCCATCCGGCTGAAATTCCGGCGAAACCTCCCATGGACCTACCGATGTCATCTCGGACAGATTTTTTGCGCTAAACATCGCCACCATGGCTGGGTTTGCTGAACTGAATTTCCAGGAAGGTGGCTCGAGCGTCATAAATGCATCTCGTGAGTTATTGAAGAAAACCCGGTAACGCTCCTCGCTGACCCGCAGGGCCTCTTCCGCTTGGCGACGTTCAGTGATATCACGAGCGACACCCTCAACGGCCATCACCAAACCGTCGGCATCGAAAAGTGGAACCTCGGTCATATCCAGCAAATGAATGCTTCCGTCGGCATGTTTAACTTCAATTTCGTAGCTCGGCTGCTGAAGACCTCTCATTGCGAATCGGCTTTTGATATCTACAATATCGTTGATTGGGCTGTCGGTCAGATAGGTCAAATGATCCTTCATGAACTCGCTTCGAGTGTAGCCCAACACATCGATAATGGATGGGCTGACGTAGCTGACTACACCATCCCGGCCGTAAATGTAAAAGAAGTGATCCCTGAGATTTTCTACCAACCCGCGATACCTCTGCTCGTTGGCCATCAGAGATTCTTCAGCCTGCTTGCGCGCCGTGTCGTCGATTATTACGCCGTCAAGCCACTGGGGATTGCCCCTATCGTCATAGATCGCCACGCCTCTTTCGTGAACCCAGCGAACTGTTCCATCGGTGTGCCACAGGCGATAATTTATCGAAAACGGTCGATGACTTGCGATCCCTTCACTAGTCAGCTTCGCAACGTTATGGAGATCATCAGGATGAATCAATGTAGCCAGTGTCACATCGCCGGAGACCATGTTCTTTGCTTCCTGGCCTGTCAATTCGTAAATACCTTCAGTGATGTGCTCAACAGCCCACGGCACATTCACTTCACACCGATATACAACCCCTGGGATGTTCTCGACAAGTGTACGATAGCTTTCTTCACTTTCCTGAATGTCGCTTCGGATGAATTCTTGCACGAATGCATACAACAAACCCAACCATAACATAGGTTCCAGGATCTCCACAAAATCTTCAAATGGGTCCAGCAGCACAGTTATTTCGGTCCATTCAAGAAAGTTGCTGACATGCCTGAACCCCGTAACCAGCAGCAGGACCATAAGAATCCATTTAATATCCGCATTCAACTTGCCTCGCCATCGGCTCACGAGCAGTGCAATGGCCCCAGCGGAACCCAGGACGGATACAAAGTCAGCCGCTGACGTAATGAAGCTTAAGACTTGGTCCACAGCGTGCCCCCATTAAAGGCAAATACCCGCCAGCACCACCAGGCCAAAAGCACAGCACTACCTGCATAAGAGATGTGTTCGAGGCAGTTCAGAGCGTCGGGCAGGACATTGCCCTGACAAAGGTCCTCCACAATCGTCAGAAGTCTACCTGCAAAAAGCACCAGGAACGAAGACAGTAGCACCCGCCGCCCTGGAATCGCTTTCAGGTTGGGCCACTGTTGGAAGATGAACAGCAGCACCCCCACCGAAAGCACAAGCGAGATTACTTCGCTACTTTGGACCATGCAATTTCCCCTTATAGAAGTTTAGACGTGCTAATAGGCAGGGGCGGAGATTAATCGCGGCGAGGAGGGGCCTGCTAGCAGCGACAGCTTAGCCGAGGGCAACATATACATGGAATAGGTTAGCCGCTAACCCTTTGGCAGATCCCGATACGCTTCGGCGACGACGGGGTTTACTATCCTGCCAGATTGCATATTAACCGCAGCGGCGCACCCTGGGCTCTGATCGGCGAAAGCATCCGGGGCCAATTTCGCCAACTGCCTGACATATGGTAAGGTAGCGTTGCATAGTGCTTGCGTGCTCGTCCTGCCGACTGCCCCTGGGATATTGGCTACGCAGTAGTGAACTACGCCATCGACTATGTAGGTCGGTTCATGGTGAGTCGTAGGCCGGGCCGTCTCGATGCAGCCGCCCTGGTCGATGGAAATATCTACAATCACCGAACCCTTTTTCATCTTCGAGACAAGCAACTTGCTGATGAGCTTGGGAGCACGCCCGCCTGGTACGAGAACCGCACCTATTACAAGGTCAGCCTGAATCGCATATCGCTCGATTGCATGCGGATCGCTGAAGATCATACTTACGTTAGCTGGCATGACTTCTTCGAGATGCCTGAGCCTGTCCAGATCAATATCCATCAACACCACGTTTGCGCCCAAGCCGGCAGCGACACGGGCCGCATTTGCACCTGAAGTGCCACCACCGAGGATAAGCACATTCGCCGGCGCTACGCCAGGCACCCCACCGAGCAAAATACCCCTGCCCATCATTGGCTTTTCCAGGTACTTCGCACCCTCCTGGATGGACATCCTGCCCGCGACTTCACTCATGGGTATCAGCAACGGCAGCCGGCCGTGGGAATCGGACAGAGTTTCATAAGCCACCGCCGTGATCCCCGAGTCAAGACAGCCGACAGTCAATTCACGCGAGGCTGCAAAATGGAAGTAGGTAAAGACTACCTGCCCCTCACGCAGCAACTCAATTTCCACCGGCTGAGGCTCTTTAACTTTTACGATCAATTCTGACTTGGCGAAAACTTCCCCAGCCGAGTCAACCACCCCTGCGCCCACGGCCGTGTAGGCATCGTCTTCAAAACCGCTGCCAGAGCCTGCGCCTTTTTCGATTAACACCGAATGGCCGTCGCGGATAAGAAGATCCGCCCCAACCGGCAATAGGCTTACACGATACTCATCCGACTTGATCTCATGGGGTACGCCAATAATCATTTTCAATCCTTCTGCTAAATCGTTCGCCAGAGGCCGAACACATATCTATCAAACAAGCCATCCTATTTCATCTTAATCCAGAATGGCTCAAGATTCCACGTGCAAGCAAGTCCAGCGCCCAACTTAACATCATCAGCAGACCAATCTATAAAGCCGCCGGAACTCTTACCCTTCTCATATAGCTCATAAGTGCTCATTCCTTCGCCTATGCAATCCACAAAGTACACACGGCCGGGCTTGACGGTGTAGCTCGCTAAAAATTTAAGTGATCTTTCACCATTGGCCGACTTGGCTGTAAGAGTCCCATGAAGCCTTGTCGCTATTACTTGTTGGCCATAGGAGAGTGGATAATTCACTTCGAAATTCCAGTTGGCGGATTCCCTTGCCAGAGCTTGCAGGTACTGACGATCGGTAATAATTACAGTTTTTTTGCTCCTGTCGCTGCGAATCCTACCTTGTTCATCAGGAGGAAGGTTCTCCCAAAAGGTACCCGATATCTCAAGGCTATCGGCATCGGCCAGAGACAAGAAGAATTCCCGAGTCTCACGCACAGCCAGTTTCGGAAATATGTAGGTGCTGCCATAAATTATCACAGCCGCGACGAGAACTACTACAAGTCCACGAAAAGCTCTTTTGCGATAACTCATCCTGGTTTTGATGGTCTTAGCGGTCTCAGTCATTTCGGTTCCCTATCTACACGAATTCACGATAAGTTCCAACCAGCCATCCTATTTCAACACATCTTCCAGGACGCCCCTGAGGATGCCCTCGATCTGCCTCTCGACTTCCTTTTTTATCTGCTCTTCAACCTGGTTTTTACCCTGACCCTTGCCTTTTCGCCCGCCGGGCAATTGCAGCAGGTCAGTAAGCTTAATCTTGGAAAAATCTATTATCGGCATTTTGCGCGTACCGCGGATCGGGATCGGCACACGAACGCCGCCAAGCAATCTCAAGTACTGATCGGCGCCTCTTACGCCAATTCGCTCGAGCAGCGCCGGCGTCAGTGGCACGTAAACCGTCAAATCGACCGTATCGTCCAGGCCGACCGAGCCTGCGAAATCCAAACCTGTCCCGTCGATAAGCTTCAAGCTCAAATCGTCGTACCACACCCGGCCGTCGCGGATAACAAAACTCATCCCCTCGACTCGTAGCGTTGTCCGCCCCGGCCCCCCGGGCCCGGCCAGATCGAGCAGCAACTTCAATGGCCCCTGCGGGTCAACCACCAGGTCTATCATCTCGACCCGGCCAGAGCCGCTTGCATCATTTAGGCCACCCTCGCCCATCGGCCAGGAGATGTCACTGGTTTCGAGCGAGATTTTGCCCGTCAGTGCAGAATCAACGGTCATCACCGGGTTCAAACGCGAGATAAGCTCGCGGGAGAGCTTGTCGGTAATGGGCACTCTATCGAGAATTTTAACCGTGCCGGGGATTCTCAAAACCGGGGCATCGCCAGTGAGGTCAAGCCTGCCGCCAATGACAATTCGCCCTCCCGATGCAGCGACGGCCGTCTGAGGGAGCGTAACCTGCGCATCTGCCAACCTCGGCCGAAGTGCTATCTCGCCCAGCGACAGGCCGTAGACGTCTGCAGAATCCCAACCCATCTGTGCCTCACCCTGAAGGCCTCGAAAGGCGGGGGTAAGTTGTGGCTGGTTGGCCGGGCCTTTGAGGCTGAACCGGCCAGAAGATTTTCCTGCTACCTGCACCATATCTTTGGTGGCCGGCGCGAGCGTATGGACGACCTGCATGATTCGATCCCAGTTAGCCTGATGCTCTCCTGTGAGATCGAAATTCGCAGTTTCGTGAACGTCGCTAATCGTTCCGGATGCAGTAGCAGTGATGGATCGCGACTTTACCGACACCTTCTCGATGCGAACGGTGTCGCTGGAATTGTCGAGCTGAATCTTCTGGGCGAACTCGACCGAGCCCTCGCGGTGGGTAAGTTTCTTGGCCTTTATAACAAGATCATCAACGCGGCCCTGCCCGCTCAGGTCGCTTCGCGGCCCCGTCGTTACGAACTTGCCGCTGGCGGTGAGCTTGCCTTCCCATTGCGTTTGCTGATCTTCGCCGGCAATCGCGGCCACAAACGGCATGGTCTCGGCGAGGTCGGCTTCGATGTTGTAACTGCCGTTGATCCTGAGCTGGTCACCCATTGCCACGTCGAGCTTAGTTGCGGTAAAGTTGGCGACCTTGCTGGTTAATTTGATCGAATCAGCCTGGAACTGGCTCGCGGAGGCAACCTCCACACCGGACCAGACGAGATTAACATTCAGCGGCGATACCTGGCGATTTTCGACGGCCAGGTCTTTAATCGACGCCGTGCCATCGGTAAAAATGGCCCCGCCGGTTTTATCGCGACGGACCGTGCCTGCCATTGCAAGCCTGCCGACAATGCCGTCAGATTTTTCGCTATCGGGCGAACCCAGGGCATTTGCTATCGTCGTCAGCCGGCCGATGTCGGCCCTTGCGATTTTAAACGAGCCATGCATCACGCCTGTATCGATCTCGCAGTTACCCTTAACCGTCAATTCAATAACGTCCGCTGCCGTCAGCGACGCGGTTTTAATTTCCAACCTGCTCGGCTGGCTATCATCGAAGCTCAGCGAACCGTTTGCTTTGATGGCGACCCGGCCAACCGGTGCAACATTGCCTTCGTTATTAAGCTGCAACTGATCTATCTCGCACTTAGCGTCGATCAGCAATTTTTTTCCAGGACCTCTTGCCAGCTTAAGAGTACCGCTGGCACTGCCGGTCGCTGGTAAGTCAGTATCGAATACCGGGCCGATTTTTCGCTGGAGGCTTTGCAGGTCAGCGACAAATTTGGCCGAGAGTTTTTCCATATCGCCTGAACACCCAAGCGAACCAAAGCCGGATGTCCCATTGAACCTGCGGATCACCAAGCCCTTACGTGGCCGGATAACGGCATCGATATCGAGGGTAATCGGCTGGTATTCGATCATCCCGGACGGAGTCTTCGCAGCCAGGCCTGTAAGGACCATTTGCCCCTGAAGCTTTGGGTTCGTCCCGCCTGTCAGGACAATTTGCCGTACCTCGATTTGCCCGCCTGTTATTTCGGCGTCGGGGCTAACCTTCAGCGCCGACGGCAAGGCTCGGCCGAGACGGACGAGATCAACCTCACCAGATGCTTCGGCTTTAAAATCAGGAAGCTTCTTGAAGTCGCCATCGAAAATAGCAGCCCAAAGATCGGCGGCGGTAAAGTTCCGCGTCTCATCATCGATTCGACATTTGACCTCACCGGTAATCTGCCCGGCCGTGCCCGTAAGCTCAGCCGTTACGCTAACCGAATCGTCTTCAATCGAAGCGTCACCCTGCAAACTCAAATCCACCGGCTGAGTTTCCTTGCCGGGAACAATTGACCGCAAGCCCTTGATCTCGGTGACGAAAGTAACCTCGACTCGCGAACCGGCGACCTTGCCTGTGATGGCGGAATCAAACTTGGCCTCGATG
>SDBS01004605.1_pt1 | contig 13486 bp, 10 predicted proteins | sample 2277091 | NCBI WGS metagenome assembly SDBS01 (sample SAMN10404972, study PRJNA504765) | marine sediment metagenome | isolation source: marine sediment core GS10_PC15, 163 cmbsf | place: Arctic Ocean: Southern Knipovich Ridge | collected 2010 | reverse complement strand
GTGGATTCGGCAAGTTTGACGGCTAGAAACCAAACTTCACTCCCTTTACAAAGACCCTATGCCCTAGCAATCTCAGAATTGGTTGTTGACTCTCTAAAAAAATACCAAACTTTCAAAAATGTCTCTGAAATTGACATGTCTAAATTCAATACTAGGATCGAATGCAGGATTATTCCAACACTTTGTTTTATTGCCGAAAAAGAGGCTGAAATCGCTCGATGCAATCAGATTTATCAGCTCGTAAGAAAAGCGATTGCACTCAATACAGCACCTTCAAAACGTAACGAATTAGAAAAAGACCTCTCAGAATCTATTGGAAGAAGGATTGAAAACTATGCAGAAGCAGAGGCTAATGTGCTTATTCCCCTTTCAAATTCTCCTTCAGTAAAGTTCATAAGAAATCTGTGCAATAAAGCCCAAAAGCAAACAGACCCCAATGAGTCTTATCAAACCATAGCTTTGGCCTATATTGAACAACAAAAGATCAGAAATGAGTATGAAAATCAAGAAGCCCTTATTGAAATCATCCATACTGTTTCATCAATGACAAGATATTACAACTCGCTCAATGAGCAAGTGAAGAATCAAATTTTAGAACGGATTCGCACGGTTACTAAAAATCCAGAATTATCAAGTGGCAGAAATTTTTCCATTGATCTTGCTAAGGCAGAGGCGGGTTTTGGAGACTACCAAGCAGCTCTTACTCTTTTACAAACAGCTTCTAAAGAGCACCCTATAAAAACGCAATACGTCCTAGCAGCTTGTGAAATTGCAAAATTTTCTATTCAGGAGGCCTATCAATTTATTGAATTCGCCTTCCAAATCCATCCTACTTTTGTAGGCTTTCAACCTCACAACTTCCCTCTAATAATGGAAGCTATTTGCGCTATCGCAGAAGCGCACCGCCGTGACTTCCCTGCTCTTATCGATAAAATACTCAAGCTAGCTTCTTCTCACATCAACGCCCTAGCTGAAGGGGAAATCAAACAAAAAGCTCTCTACACCTGCCAGAACTTATCGTAATAAAAATCTCTGAAATCATTTTCTCGAAGCATCTTTGTGGTTATCAGAAGGCGATGCCGTAGAAGACTACAAGCGATTCTTCGCCGGGATTCTTGAAGCCGAGGCTCGCATTGGAGATGTGGTAGAACTGCACGCCGAGGCGATTGCAGTTGCGGAACTCCCCCGCAAGGGCAATTGAGGAGCGAAACTCGAGTGGATAGCCGAGCTCTTTTCCGCCGTTTTTAAAGTAGACTCCCGGCGCAAAGCTGGGTGTGAGCACGAGGTGTTTCCACAAATAGATATCGTAGCAAGCACCAAAGCAAAAATAGACCGACCCTTTTTCTGTGAACATCAGACACGCAAGGGGCTGGATTCCATGCCAAGAAGCACTCCATTTATACTCCGCTTGAAATTGGAGCATCCGCTCGCGTGGACGGAGAGTATCCCAAGTCCCAACACCGAGAGAGAGGAGTCCCGGACGGCAATCATTGGCGCATAAAAAAGAGGGGAGAAGGAGGAGGAGGAGAAGCTTAATGCGCATGGGGGGTTTTCCAATAGGGATGTGAGAGATCTTTTTCGTAATTGCCTGTAATCTCGCTGTAGACGCGTGCAGGGGCGAGGTTTTCTCCGTAGAACGCTTGGAGATAGTGCTCGGTTTGGGCGGGGACGGGAACTTCAATGCCTTCGAAGAGGGCTTTTTTTAAGGGAAACACGGTGGAAAAAGCCATGGGGACGGTGTAGCGCTTTTCTCTCTCTTTCCAGTCGGTCGGTGAGAATATGTTGTGCTCATTAGAAAATAGGGTGTGGATTTCGGTTTTTTCTGCATCAACGGCAAAGTGATAGAGATCGATCATTCCGCCGGTCTCATGGATGTAGACTTTGAGATACGTTTTGGGATTAGCACGCCCCGACCAATCTTGCACGATGAATTTTTTCGGATCGAGCTCTTGCAACGCATTTTTGACATTTTCAAAATCAGGTACAAGCACGGCAACGTCGATGTCCCAGTCACCGGGAATCGCGCCACCGTATTGATAGGCGCCAAGGCACGAGCCGCAATCGATCCAAAAGGGGATGTTGTGCTTCGAGAGGATCCGGACGATTTCTTGGAGAGCTTCGACATCGCCGAGGAGTTGATTTTCTGCGCCAGCTTGGCGCTCCCATCTAGGCGGATCGATGAGGGGGGCATCGCGATAATCTTCCACTTGCATGCCAATCGACTGGTAATAATCGAGGTTGGAACTGACGTTTGTCGAGTGGGCTGCAGCGTAGATATGTGCAGCCCGTTCCTTGGTGGAGGGAGAGAGGTAGGAAAGAGATTTTAGGGTCGAGCCAATGACGAGACTAAAAGGAAGGGCGACGGTGGAAGCTGCGGTTTTAGCAAAAAAATGGTGGTCGTAATCGAAACGTCGCTCAAAGGTGTAGGTGCCGTCTGGAGTGGGGATCGCTGTTTTTCCCTCAAAAAAATATTGCATGGGGATCAGTGCAGTGTTGGCGAGTTTTTCAAGGCCTTGCGCATCTTCTGCAGCGGTGTTCAAAAATACGCTGGCGATGAGCAGGTGATAAAAATAGACAAGGGGCATGCCCACTTTATAAATGAACCAGGAACTTCTCTCTAGTAGGGATGTCAACATAGGCTACATGAGGTGGACCACTCGAGAAAACGTTGCATGCCGTCTTCGAGTGATATTTTGGGTGAAAATCCAAGAATTTTTTGTGCTTTGGTGATATCGGCATACGTGATTTGAATTTCGCCTTGAGGCATTGGAAGCATTTCGAGAATCGCTTTTTTTTGTGTGAAATCTTCAATGATCTGGATCATTTTGCGCAGCTCTTCGGGGCGGTTATTGCCAAGATTGAATACTTCGAAGGCAGCTTCATAATCGATGGCGGCGATGATTCCATCAATGATGTCGTCGATGTAGGTAAAATCTCTTTTCATGTTGCCGTGATTGAAGAGTCTGATGGGCTTTTCTTCTCGAATGGCTTTTGTGAAAGAATAGTAGGCCATATCAGGTCTTCCAAAGGGTCCATAAACAGTGAAGAACCTCAGAGCTGTTGTCGCAATGCCATAGAGATTGTGGTAGGCATGAGCCATGAGTTCATTGCTCTTTTTTGTCGCACCGTAAAAATTTGCGGGGGAGTCGGTCACATCATTTTCTGAGAAGGGGATTTTTTTGTTCAGCCCATAGACCGAGGAGGAGGAGGCAAAGGTGAATTTGATGTGGGGGCGGCGTCGGAGAATTTCGAGAATATGAAAAAATCCATTAGAATTGGTCTCTTGGTATTTTTCAGGGTGGGTGATGATGTAGCGGACACCTGCTTGAGCTGCGAGGTGGACGAGGTGGGTGATCTGATGTTTTTCGACGTAGGTCTCAAGTGTTTGTTCGTCGTTGATGTCGCAGTGGAGCACTTCGGGAAGGAGTGCAGCGCGCTCTTTTTTGAGAGCCGGATCGTAGTAGGGATTGAAATTGTCGCAGCCGACGACCATGTCCTCTCTTGCGAGAAGTTTTTTAGCTAGATGAAAACCGATGAAGCCGGCAATGCCAGTAATCAAGATTCTTTTACGAGAATTAGCCATGTTCTATAGTATAGGGCTATGAGATTTTTGATTCTTCTTCTTTTTTTCGCGGCAAGCTGTACGAATCCCCCCTACAAGGGATGCGATGTGTGCGGTGCCGATGATTTCGTCATCGATTCCTACCAGGTCCAAGAGGGAAAGTTTGCGATTTTGGAAATGGAAGGGAAGTGCCATGAATGTCTCGATGAGGAGCTTCTCGAAGAATATCTTGACGTGATTCACGACGGAGATTTGCTCCATATTGCCGTCCATCACCCAACGCGGGGCGATCTCGCAGCTGCGGTGTCGGCCATTGGGCAAAATGTGGGCTATCGGGTCATGGATGGAAAAATTCATTTGCCCGATTTGGCGCCGGTCATGGTGGAAGGGTTGACGCCAACAGAAGCCAAGGAAAAAATTGAATGCGCCTACCAAAAAGAGATCCGCGATGTAGAAGTGTTTTTAAGTTACAAAGAGAGAGAATCTCGCAAAGTCGAATTGATGGGGCTTGTCGAGAGGCCGATTATTCCCGTAGATGGGCAGATCCGGTTGTTTGAGGTGCTCGCTCTTGCCAAAGTTCCCCATTGTGCCAATTTTTTTAAAAGTTATGTCGTAAGGCAGGGGCATTTGTTGCCCGTCGATCTTTACAAATTGGTCAAAGAAGGGGACATGGATCAAAACATTGTCATGCGTGGAGGCGATAAAATTTACATCGCCGATCAGGCGGCATCGAACTTGATGGTTTTGGGTGAGGTGAACAAGCAACGGGTGATCGATCTTCCCAACGGATTCATGACGCTGCGCCAAGCGCTTGCAGAGGCAGGGGGCATTCCCATCACGGGAGACAAGCGCTACATCCAAGTTATCCGAGGCAACATCGTCCATCCAAAAATTTACACTCTCAATTGGGAGCATGTGGTGCGTCTTCCGAGCGTGTCTCTTTTACTGATTCCTGGAGACATTGTCTATGTCGCCTCAACGCCACTCACCGAGTGGGATCGCTCTGTCAATCAAATCTTGCCGACTTTGGTGGGCCTAGATCTCATCTTGCGCGGCTCTAAAAATGTGGGAATTGTACTTCCATGAGTTCTGAGCGGGTCATTTATCTGTCTGAAATCATCCGCTTTTTTCGAAAAAATATAATGCGCGTGGCAATTGCCAGCGGAGTATGTTTTGTGCTTGCGTTTGTCCTCATGTGGATCCTTGTAGAGCCTGGCTATCGTGCGGAAGCGAGCTTCAAACAAGCTCAAAGTCAAGGAGAAGAGGCCTCGTCTTTGCAATCGATCCTTAAATCATTTCGGATGACGCCAGAGGAAACCTCTGCTGCTTGCGTGATGCAGTCCAAATCTCTTCTTGGAAAAGTGGTCGAAGAGATGGGGTTGCAGATGCAACCTGTGAAAAGGAACTTTGTTTTTCGCCATGTTTCTGCAGGTGCGGGAACCTTTTGGGTGCGTCCGATTTCGGAGGAGACATTTGAAGTTCTCGATGAGAACAAAACCTGTGTGGCAACGGGAAGGGTAGGGGATGCCGTCCGTCTCGAAAATGGATCGTGGACTTTAAGTCAGATGCCGGCTGTGAAAAAACCGGTGGCTTTTCAGATCCTTGCAAAAAGAGACGCTGTGGCCAAGCTGCAAAAAAGATTGAGAATCAAACCCAGTCGTCTTGATCACACTATTCTTTTGCTTCGGTGCAGGCACCCCCAAAGAGAAACGGCAATTGGAATATTAGATGGATTGATGCGCCAATACCAAGATCAATTGCTCCAAGAGCACGAAATATTGGCAAATCAGCAAATCGCCTATCTGGAAAAAAGACAGAAACAGCTCGGCCGCGATTTCGATCATGCACTCGACGCCCATGTTGCCTATTTGCAAAACACCAATGTGATGGGTCTCACACAAGAATTGGAGCTTCTTGTCGAGCCCAAAGAAAAATACACCGCGCAAAGACATCAGCTCGATATTGAGCAAAAACGGTGGAAACGCCCTCAATTAGAAGCCTCTCTCCAGTTGCCAGCCGTCGGAGGGCAAACAGAGGAATTCGATGGAATGAATTTGGAAATGGCAAATCGATTGCATGGAGAGTATGTTCATGAGCGAGATCAACTCTCTTTGAAAATCAAACAGCTCGATGCACTCTGTCAAGATATGGAGCTGAGCGCGCTTAGCTCAGTACTCATAGATGAAGTGAGCCAAAAGCTCATCCAACGAGGAACAGAGCTCTCGTTTCAAGTTGCCGATAAAGAACAGCGGAGTGGAAAAGAACTGCGCCTTTTGAATGAAGAGCTCGCGATGCAAAAAGAGTTCTTGCGCGAGCACATCAATAAGAAAATCGATTTTTTGCATCTCCAAATAGATCTCGTCGAGGCGAAAATGGGAGGCCTCGGCCAGACTGTGATGAGGTTGATGGATCAGGAAAAAGACAATATTGATCAAAAAATTACGGAACTCGAGTCGAAAATGGATGGACTTCCCGAAAAGTGGCGCTTGGAAAGTCAGCTCAAATTAAAAAAAGAATTGATTTTACAAATTATTGAGGGATTGACCCAGTTGAGTGAATCCAAGGTGATCAATCATCATCTTTTTCACATCGAGTCAAAACCTCTCGATGCTGCCGATGCTCCGCTGCAAATGCATCCCTCTCATTTCTTCCTCATCTCGTCGATGGGTGGGATTTTTGGAGGCGTATTCTACTTTATCGCAATTCTTGTGGTCGCAGCAGCAAGGGGCCTTCCAGTTTCTGAGGAATATTTGCGTGATCGCGGCCACAAAATCATGGGGGATTTGCGTGATTTGCCAAAAACCCTCCAGCGCATTGCCCTAGAAATCCAGACGGGTGATGTGGTTGCTCTTATAGGGGGAGCATTTCAAGAAAAGCTCGCAGCGGTCCTTGAAGACTCAGGAAAAGAGGCCTGCATCCTTGCGTGTGAACAAGGAGCTAGTTCTGCAGAGGCTCTCAAATGCCTGGACCGAGCAAATCGAGTGGTATTGACATTAAAAGAGGAAAAAGCGGAAGATTTAGTCCCCTTTGAACAGAAAAATCCTCTATGTGTGCTGACAAAATAAAAAAGATTCTTGTGACCGGCGGCGCCGGTTTTCTCGGTTCCCATCTATGTGAGCAACTCGTGGCCAAAGGCCACCTTGTGATTTGCCTCGATAATTTCTATACAGGGAATCGAGACAATATTTCCCACCTAGAAGAAAGAGAAAACTTCCGATTCATCGAGCACGACATTTGCACGTCCATCGATATCGAAGTCGATGAGATCTACAATTTGGCTTGCCCTGCATCTCCCCGTCATTATCAGCGCGATCCGACCTTTACCATGCGCACCTGCGTGGTGGGAGTCCTTCATATGCTAGAGCTCGCTCAAAAAAACGGGGCAACGCTCTTGCAAGCGTCGACAAGCGAAGTGTATGGCGATCCAGCCGTTCACCCGCAGCCCGAATCCTACTGGGGACATGTCAATCCGATCGGGCCCAGAGCTTGCTACGATGAGGGAAAGCGGGCAGCAGAAACCCTCTTAATTCCATACAAGCAGAGCAAAATCGCGCGGATTTTCAATACCTATGGCCCCCGCATGCAAGAGGATGATGGACGTGTCATTTCCAATTTCATCTTACAAGCGCTCAGCGGAGAGGATCTGACAATTTATGGAAAAGGGGAGCAAACCCGTTCATTTTGTTATGTCGATGATCTCATTTCTGGGCTCATTTTGCTGATGGAAAGTCCACACAGAGGTCCTATCAACATTGGCAATCCCTCGGAATTTACGATCCAAGAGCTAGCAGATCAAATTCTCGAGTTGACGAGTTCATCTTCGAAGATAGTGTATCATCCTCTCCCCGAAGATGATCCCAAAATGCGATGTCCAGACATTGCCAAAGCAGAAAAAGAACTGAATTGGAAACCCACCATTGCACTTGAAGAGGGGCTCAAGAGAACGATTTCGGCCTTTAAGCAAAAATCCATTGCCAACTGTAGGTTTTTGTGACATAATTAAGAAAAAAATGTCGTAAAAACAGATGGCTTTCATTCCTAAATTCAATATTTCCATTCCTATGGCAACTTCACTAGCTGCAATAGAGCGTACACACGGTTTTTTAGAAGCAGCACAGCTTTCTGAAAATTGGATTGCTAAAATGCAAAACAAAGCGCTTGTTTTAGAAGCTCACCATACGACTCATATCGAGGGAACCCATTTGATTCTAGAGCAATCAGAGAAATTGCTTGCGGGGGAAAAAGTATCTGGTGTTGATGAGGACGATGCTAAAGAATTGTTAAATTATAAAAAGGCTTTCGATTTTGTTTCTGATTATATCTTTTCTAAAAATCCGATTACAGAAGGATTGATTAGGGAGATTCACAAAAAGCTTGTCGAAGGCGTTCGAGGAAATAGTGCGCAACCAGGTGCATATAGAACCGTACAAAATTATGTGGCAAACTCCAAAACGAAGGAAGTGATTTATACGCCCCCTCCAGCCTACGAAGTTCCGATACTCATGGTGGAATTAATAGATTGGTTGAAAAATGAACGCGAAATACCATCTGTTCTTGTAGCTGGTATGGCACAATTTCAACTGGTCCATATTCATCCATTTCTAGATGGAAATGGAAGGACGGCTCGTCTTTTGTCTACTCTATTCCTTTATCAGTCTGGTTATGATTTTAAAAAGCTTTTTACAATAAGCGAATATTATGATCGAAATCGACAAGATTATTATCATGCTATTCAGTCTGTCAGAAATAATGAGATGGATATGACCATTTGGCTTGAATATTTCTGTAAAGCTCTTGAAACTCAAATGCATGAGATTGAGCTTAAAAGTTCTGAAGTGATGAAATTCGATTTTATTGCGGTGAAATTTAATCTTTCTGAAAGACAAAAACAGGCAATGGAACATTTTCTCGGAGAAAAAGAATTTACGATTCAAGAATATGAATCCTTATATGAAGGTGTTAGCAGAAGGACGCTGCAGCGAGATATTTCAGACCTCATAGAGAAAGGATTAATTTCACAGACCGGAACCAAAAAGGCTTCTCGGTATAAAACTAACCCACTTGATTAGAGCTATTTAGAACGTTTTGTGACACTTTTGTGACATGGTTTGCGACATGATTTGGCAAAAAATGTCGCAAAAAACTCAGCGGAAAAAGGCGTAGTAGATGACGCCCGCAGAAATGACGGTGATTCGAAAGGCGACGATATAGGGGGCAATGTTCAGATCGCGGTACTTATGTGCAAGAGAAGGTGAAATTGTGCTCCCGAAAGCACTGAGGAAAAAGTGATTGGCCCTTTCCATGATATCAGATTTAGTCGATTGAAAAATGGAGGATTGCCAGTTCCACGTGAAAAGAGCATGAAGGGTGCCTACGGTCACTGCGATGATGGAAAAAGGCAAGACCACCAAGTTGATGATCGTGTCACAGAGATAGGCAAGCCGCGCGGGAATTGTATACCCCCAAGCTTCTCCTTTTTGCCCTGCATCCCATTTTTCTCGAGATGAGGCCATACAATTGTTTGCGAAAGCATATAGTGCGTTTTCCCAAGTCATGAATGGATGTTAGTGCAAAGTTTGAATTTCGCGCCACTTTTGTGTGAGTTTGGCAACAATAGGAGCTCCTTGCCGACCTGCAGAGCCAAAACGGGAATAGACAATAACGACAAGTTCCGGCTCTTCAAGATTTTTATCTTTGAAAGAAATCCCTCCGAACCAAACGTGTTTCTCGAGCTCAGCTGTACTTTCAGCATCGAGGGTTTGTTTGAAGAGAATTTCAGCAGTTCCCGTTTTCCCCACGATCGTGGGAGCGAGTTTGCGATACGCTTTGAGGGCCTCTTTGTTGTGAAAATCCTCGCGCATGATTGCAGTGCGTGCAGACCCCCGTTCTCCATTGGTGACTTGTTGCATTCCTTTGAGCAGCGTGGCGCGAAGCTCTGGAGAAAAATCGAGAGTATCCACAACTTTAGGTTCGTAACAGGTCAGCTGTTTGCCAGCAGAGAAATTAAGCATTTGGGGTTTGAGAATTTCCCCTCCATTTGCAATAGCGCTGAATACGACAGCAGTTTGTAGGGGTGTTGCGATAAGAGAGTGTTGCCCGATGGCAAAAGAATAGAGTCCTGTTTTGTTATGAAAAATGTCATCGGGAAGTTTGCCAGGATATTCCCCAGGAAGATCAATCCCCGTTTTAGAGCCAAGGCCAAATGCCATTGCTGCACTTAAGAGAGATCCTGGATTCTCGAGAACATCTCCCGCAAGAATTGAAAAATAGAGATTGCTTGAGCGCTCGAGAGCTTTCACGATATCGATTTTCCCAATTTTGGGATAAGCACGTGGCAGCCGTCCTCCCTTGTAGAGGCGTTTGATCGTCTCTCCATTTTCTTTAAATCCGAGAACCTGACTGTTACTCCCGGGGCTCGCCGTCCATTGCATATCATCAGTCAGGGTGAGGGGATTGAGATCTCTTGCTTCTCGCTCAGATTGTTGTTTGAGTCCTGCATAGGCGGGGATCACTTTGAAAATCGATCCCATCGGGCTTGCATGGCGAAAGGCTTGAGAGCGGCCATATCCAAATCCACAATAGGGATAAAATGCAGCAGCTAAATGTTTTTCATATTGGACTTGGTCTTGGCTACGCAGTGCAGGGTATTTACCGATAAGAGGGCGGGTTAGATCTTGGTAGGTGCGCAAATTTTGCAAATAGGCAAGGCGATCGCTCTTTTGCATGGGAATGAGAAGGCTTTTCAACTCTTCAAGGAGGGGATCATCTGCCTGTTTTCGCAAATAGGCAATGTCTTGGAGGTACTGGCATTCTCCCTCATTCATGATATAGGCGTAGAGCAGTTTTAGACGATTGTCCTCCCAAAATGCAGCGAACTGCTCATTTTCTTCCCGCTCGAGATATTCAGTATAGGGACGCGCATAGCGTCTTTTGGCTAGCTCTTCGGCCCGCTTTTCTTTGAGAAACTTCTTAAAATTCTCTTCACGCCATTTGCGAAAATCCAAGCTGTGGAAACATTCAAAGGCGAGCTCTCTAAGAGGGGCGAGGTGGCGCGCTGCCGTCTGACAAAAGAGGCGCAAATCCGATAGACTTTGATCCTCCACATGGTGCAAAAGACTCTCGGGAAACGTTTCTTTGGGAGCGACCATACGGATCAAATCTAACAAAAGAAGCTTGTCTCGCTCAAAAGGAATGGTATCTAGCAGGTCCTCGTCTAAGTGAACCGCTTTGGCGATCGTATCAATCGAGCCCATGATTTTGTGTAGAGTCGATTTTTCAGATAAAATCGTGTGGAGATAGGTTTCCCAAGTCAGAGAGGTTTCTTCGGTGAAAAATGCCCCTTTTGCAAAACCTTCCCGCTCAAGTGGCTTTTTCCCATCCCAAATATCTCCGATGTACGAGTCGCTCTCCAACCATTTGAGGATCGATGCCCGATTTTCTTTTCGTTTTTCAAGACTTTGTGCGGGGACAAGGTCGTTCGGATCGAATCTAGGGTAGGAAGCGAGTGCGAGAATTTCTCCCGTTTTGGGATGCATGACCACAATCGCACCACCGCGCTGCAAAGGGTGATAGCGCTGCCGCCCTCCTGCCCGGTCGCGGACATCTTGGAGAAATTCGTATTCTGCAAGGAGCTTTTCCGCTTCGAGTTGTAGTTCCGAGGAAAGACTCAAAATGAGCCGTTCACCGGGAATGGGCGTTTTGCCGCCGGGGAGATCGCCGAGAACATTGCCTTTGATGTCGATCTCATACATTTTTTTTCCGAGTGCCCCGTGCAAAAGCTCGTCAAAGGAAGCTTCGATCCCGCTTTTCCCTACCTGGTCGTTAATCGTATAGGCGCGTGTCTGTAGACTGCTCAAACGCTCGCATACCTCGCTGGCATTTAAAAAACCTTTTGGCAAAAAAGTCGCTTTTCCCGCCTCATAATCGGCGAGATAAGCTTTCAGAGTAGCGATCTCTTGAGCGATCTGAAAATATTCTGGAGGGGCGATGGCCCCGAGATAGCCAATCACATCGCATGCTGATTTCCCTTGAGGATAGAGCCGTTTTGTCGTCTGCTGCATTTGTATTCCGAGCCAATCCCTCTCGCACATTTTGAGCCGGTGGTAAAGCTTTTCTGGAATATCTTCCTTCAGAACAAAAGGGGTATGGGGGAATAAACAGGCTTTTCCGTAGATCGTATCCTCAATGTCTAGCGGATTCATTTCGAGAGCTTCTGCCAAAAAATGGGAGAGTTTTTCAATATAGAGCCTCCGCTCTTTCCGACGCATCTGGCGGATATCGGCATAGCAGATCGCCGCGTTGTACTGCATTTTATTGACCGCAAGGGGAATATTGAACCGATCTCGGATCGTCCCCCTTTCTACGCGCTCGATCACCGTACGCCGCTTCGGCTTCTGCGATTCTTCGTAGTGGACATCGTACTGGACAACGCTCAAATACCATACGCGGATCAGAATCAGCAACAAACTGATTAGAAAAAAATTGAGAATGCGATTTGTGCGCAATGGAATTTTGTTTGTTTTCATGAGAGCTTTTTTATCTAATTTTTACCATTTTCGTTGGAAAAAAAGAAGCTTTTCAGTTAAATTTATATCCACTTGCGCCTGTAGTTCAATGGTAGAACAGTAGCCTTCCAAGCTACTAGTGTCAGTTCGATTCTGACCAGGCGCTTGAACCCGTGAGTGCTAGCTCTTTTTATCTAGGCGTTAGCGAGGGGCTCAGGTACAAGTTTCTCGAGGAAGGCAAGGTGTTTACACCTTGGCGACGAGAGAAGCGAAGTAGATGAGAACTCCGCAGGTAGCATAGAGGAAAAGAGCTAGCACTCACGGGTTAAATGCTAAACCAAGACTGAAATTTCCACATCTTAAGTGGAGATGCCGTCGTCAACCAAAGGGACAAAGCTTGGCAACCAAAAAAAAGATTACAATCAAAGACCTTCTTGAAAGTGGAGCCCACTTCGGGCACCAAAAGCACCGTTGGAACCCAAAAATGAAACGCTACATTTTTGAGGAGCGCAACGGCATTTATATCATTGACCTCGCCAAAACCATGCAACAAGTGCGCAATGCGATTAAAGTGGTGCGCGAAACTGTCAAAAACCGGAAATCCATCCTCTTTATCGGAACGAAAAAGCAGGCGAAAAGCGTCGTGCGCGAATGTGCAGAAGATGCGGGTGAATTCTACGTCTGCGAGCGCTGGCTTGGAGGGATGCTGACCAACTTGACCACCATTCGGCAGTCAGTAAAAACCTTAGAGCGGATTGAAAAGAAACTCGCCTCCGGTGGAGAAGGGCTGAAGAAAAAAGAAATTTCAAACATGGGCAAAGCCCAAATCAAGCTTGACCGAAACCTCTCGGGAATTCGGGCCATGCGAAAACCTCCTGGATTGCTCGTGGTCGTCGATCCTTCTCGCGAGCATATCGCAGTGAAAGAAGCCAACAAGCTCGGGATTCCGGTGCTAGCCCTTGTCGATACCAATTGCGATCCCGATCCTATCGAATACGTCATTGCATGTAACGATGATGCCCTCAAGAGCATTAAACTCATCTTAGGATCTCTGACCCGAGAGATCGTCGATCAGAAAAACGAAATGCAAATTGCAATTGCCAAAGAAGAAGCGCCTTCTGGAGAGTCGGGCATTGAAACCGCTGAGGAAGCTGCAGAAGAAGAAAAAGAAGAAAAAGGTCCCGATATTGCAGAAACTACAGACGAGGAGAAGCCATGAGTCACGCAACCCCACAACTGATTAAAGAGCTGCGCGAGCGGACCGGTGTCGGCATGGGAAAATGCAAAGTGGCGCTGGAAGAATCGGGTGGAAACATTGAAAGAGCCATTGAAAACCTGCGCAACGCGGGAATGGCATCTACTGTCAAGCACGAAGGGAGAGAAGCCACCGAAGGATTGATGGGGACTGGTGAAAGTGACA
>SDBS01004604.1_pt1 | contig 13487 bp, 21 predicted proteins | sample 2277091 | NCBI WGS metagenome assembly SDBS01 (sample SAMN10404972, study PRJNA504765) | marine sediment metagenome | isolation source: marine sediment core GS10_PC15, 163 cmbsf | place: Arctic Ocean: Southern Knipovich Ridge | collected 2010 | reverse complement strand
CCCACTGAATGATTGTAACCCGGATCCATGTCTAGTTCTTCCTCCATCTCTAATTCCATGAATGGTCCATCTGGCTCTCCACGGTGGTCGTGCCAGATCTCCCACACGTCTGAAAGGATCATGTTAAATTGTGCCCTGAGCGTAGCGGTGTTAGGCATCGGCCACCTCGTATAGCTTCGTAAATCAACTATCCAGTACATTTCGCACTATCTGGCGGAGGTGTTCTCTGTACCAACCCCTTCAAACAAGTCCAACAAAGATCAAACTCAGACAAGGTAATGTGTGGGTGTGGATTTTCTTGGTCATAAATCACTGGCAACTTCAATGTACACCCACCCTCTTCGGGAATCCCAGGGATAACAGGATCCTCGGCCTTATAAAGATGTCGTGGATCGATATTACACTCACACTTGTCGCATTTTCGGATTTCCATGACCGCCCCTTTATAAACCGTCACCATTGGAAGACAAGGGATCGAACGATCGAGCAGGACGCCCCAAGTAAAAATGTCATCATTTTAGATGCTCCATAATCTTCAGAACGAACCCGGTTGATCCCAGCGCAAAAAAGATGATACCAAGGAGTATAGGACCCACTCGAAGATGCTTTAACCGCTCGGAAGCTGAAAGTTTATCCAAGAGTTCATCGGGCACGTCAAAGAATCTAATGAGGCCTTGCACCTGCACCTCCCCCGACTTCTTCACTTCGTTTGCAGCGACCATCGCCCCCCCCCATTTAAGGTGCCATCAAATATCTTGCAGCTCACCGTTCCTATACGATTCTTAATTCCGCCGGCTTGCTTCGACTCAACGATTCTATGTTCTTAAGGAATAAGTTATCGCTACCGTTACAGCAGAGATTACGATAGCAACCTTGGTGACGAGCGTTATCCAATTCACATATCGAAGCCGTTCAAACCAGGATAGTTTGTCTAAGTCTCCGTAAGGAACCTTAAAAACAGGAAACAGTTCAGCAGACCCCCTAGTCAGCGGCTTCGACTGCATCACACCCTACCCTTTCAACTCGGCCAAAAGCTCATCCATGATATCGAAAATCGCTTCTTCTGCCGTGTCGCGCACTTTAACTCCCATCGTTCCTCCACTTAGTCCGTTTTGCATTTTACTTCTAAGCACCGGAAGGTGTCGGCGCAGAAACTCTCGAATCCGAATCAACTCACGCTCCTCTTTATCGCTAAGAACTATCTGCCCGGCATCGCGTGACGACACCAGAGTCATGAGGCCCCACGCGACCAGATTGTATCGTTCGACGGCGTGATAGTAGAGCCCCTCCTTCTCGTTCCGCTCGGCCAGATTAATGTATTGAAGGGTGCGCTGGAGGATAACGTTCATTAGGCTCTAGTTAGGTGCTCCACCACTACAGGAGCCACAAGAAACATGAGCACCGCCAAAACAACCCACACCAACCCTGGAACATAAGGTGTCGTCCAGTACTCCTTCGTGATCCACTGTTTCATCTCGTGATCGCCCCATCTAAGAATATGGGCATAGCTCCCCCTTGACCTCATCCCCCTTAGTTACCCCGCAAAGATAGCAGACGCAAACCCCATGAACCCTCACCCACACATGGTTGATTTTCATCGAATTATCGATCTGCGTCTTTCGCGGAGCTACTGGTCGTAGGGTACCCACATCCAAATTTGAACATACGCCCCACCCTCATCCTCTTTAGGAGCGGGTCTGGATACCTTGGCGTTCTTTTCTAACTCCAGATCACCCTCCCTCAGCCTTGGGTCGCGCTTGGCAAGTTCTAGAACCTGAGCTATTGTTGGTCTAGCCATTCTCTTTCTCCTAACTTAAGACGGCTCACCAAGGTTATATCATTTACCCCCTTAAAACTAAAGCCTTTCTAAAGCTGCTTACCTGGTTAATTTCTTAGGGTTAAAATAACTGGCAGATTGAGTCGACCCCCTTATCGGGGTGTTCAGTAGGCATGCCGTCTAAGAAAACCCCTATGAAGCGAGATGACCGCTGGAAGAAAATACCTCCCCGAGACTGTTTAGCTGAAATCCGCGCTCTATCCGGAGCCATTAAGGCGCTCAGCAAGTTTCCATCGGAAGGGGATTTCGTTATGTTTGCGGGGCCTTTACTACGTGGCCTTCAGAAGCGGTATGAAGGACTGCACTACAAATATGTCGGGTATCTGAATCCTAAGACAGCGCGTCGCGGTACTCAAACAGCTCCGCGTCAATCTTAGCCCTGTCGACCCCCCTACAACCGGCTATTCTTTCCGCTCTTCCCGAGCTACCTTGTCCAGGGCCCTAGAAAAGCACGTTGCCACCCAGACCGATTCTCCGCCCTTTCCTGCTCCCGACAGTACTAGATTGAACTTAGGGAGGAAAACTCCGAGGTCGTTCTGGACGTTCCTTTCGAGCCCGATGTACAATGTCGTGGCCACCTTACACCGGGATGCCTGCTCGATTACTTGCTCCGTAAACTGGCCATGGCACGGACGACAAATCATGACGATGGAATCCTGCCTGTACCGATAGGATTCCCCGTCAGCGATCACGACCTGGAGTGTGCCTTCCGTTTCCCGATAGTTCAGGTCAATCGCCAGCGCCTTTAGGCCGCTCTTCCGAAGGGCCTTGGCGACGTGACCGAGCCCGGCCCCGACGTCGTAAATGATCGGATCCGGATAACTCCGCTTCATCCAGCGAAGGAACTTCTTAGTGGGCTCAAAAAACGTGAGGCACGAAAGCGAGCCTCCAAGAATTTCATGAGTCGCTATCCTTCGGAGCGTATCCATCAAGCCCCCGACACCCCAAACCAGATTTGAATTTCCTCGTCCGGGTCTCCATTATAGAAGTTCACGATGTTCTTCACCTTATCGAGCCCGAGCGCCTCCATTTCCGGTTGGACATAAGAGTTGAACGTGAAGGACGACACTATAACCACCAGGGCCGATGGGTGGTCCGACGCCCACTGGACGATCCGACGGGAGTTGTCATCCATTAGGGAGGTTCCTGGCATCATCCCACCGAAATCGTATATCACAAGGTCCGCCGAAAGGTCTGGCATAACGCACCTTGGAGTTGCAAACTTTAAGGTGAATCCCTTCAGGATATCCGAAAACTGCTTCTTATACTCCGCGATCTCCTGCTCTGGAGAAGCCATCATCGACCCCATGAAGTCGACGATGATTGCGACTTCAAGCTCTTTCTTCTTCGTCTTCATACTTGACACTCTATATTCCTTAAATTATGCGCGAATCTTCCCTTTCGCGTCTAGCTAAGATTCTTTCTTAGTAAAGTGGTCGCATAGGAGCCACAAGGTTGCCATCATCTGAGCCCCCCACAACAGGGCAGCGATAGCCCATGCCCACGGTGGTAGTTCCAGCGGTATCATTTCGTAGTTCATTAATCTTCCATTTCGTGGCTTGTCACTTTCGTGCCGATTACTCAGGAATTACATAATGTCTATAAAAAGGATGCTTAGGAGGCACCACTGCAATATCTCCGTAACCGGGCCACAGGTCGATATTTTCCTCAAACTGCTGGATTGCGACATCCACTATTGTTCCGTCAGGTGTGATTGCCCAGGCATGATCGTCATCGATAAGGTTTCCTTTTTTATCCACAAATAAGCCATACGTCTGATCCCAGCCTAGTTGACGGGATATCTCCTCAGAAGCCACACCGCAGCTGGGGCCTCCTGAAATGTTGCATTCCCCAGATGCCACCATCTCGGCGGCAATACGCCGAATGATACGAAGCGTATCTTCGTCTAACTCAACAGGTCGCGCTTGCTTTACCATATCAGTTTCCCTCTGACGCCCTATTCGGATTCTGTGCATTTACGGCTTCCGACTGGAAGCTGCAAGATCATTCTTTACTTACGATAGGCTGTGGGTACCTTTCAACATACTTGCGGGCGTGACATGGCGCGCAGATCTTATCACATTCTTCGTAGAACTCCCCACAATTCTCGAACTCACCATGGGTAGGCTCTACAGGCTTTTCGCAGGAGACATTAGCTAGGGCTCTTGCTAATTTGTCGAGAAGCCTCAGCCTTTCATGGTCGCATGTCATAATCTGTATCCGAATTCAGCGCATCGCCTTTAGGCGCTTGGTTGCCTGGTTCACCTTCAGAGACGACCTGAACACCTTGACCATATCAGGCCCTTCGTCGTAAACGGCTCCGACCGAAAGCAGCATGATTTGGTCATCCCTGTCTGCCCCCAGAAAGCCTTTGATGATGATGGCCATCTTCTCGGATAGCGTGAAGCACTCATCCGCGGTAACCTCGTTCTCTACAAGGAACTCGTGATTAAACGGGTCGACTCCGTTCTCAAGGGCGGTGGCCGCCTTCTTCAACAGCCCATCCATCCGATCTTTCTTGCTCATGATATCCTTTCTTTCAAACCCTCGATCTACGATTCCTTCTTGATTGCCCCAAATGCCTTCGCCTTGCAGATGGGGCAGTCCCCGCAATTCCGAATGTCTCCGAAATGATGGTGGGGGTGCCCCTCCATGTTCGTTTTGCACTCCGCATTGTTACATTCCGGCAGATACCTACCTGTTTGGTTGGCGCATGGATATGATGTCAGCGCCTCCACCAGCGGCCTCATGAGTGCAACTTCTGCGCTTGGTGTCATCATTTACCTGATCTAATCTTTCAACGCCCTGATACGATCCCGATAGACGAGCACTGCGCCAATCGCCCCTGTTCCAGGCTCTCCGTTTTGAACCTCGTGGGAACAGGCGGAATCCATATCCCTGTAACACAAGGCCGCGTATTCGAGTGCGGCCTCTGCACCCTTCATGGTCGCATGAAGTATCTCCCCATTCACGAAGGCTTCAGGACCGACCGCTTCCTTAATCCGCTCAACCAAGTCCGAATTCATCTTGCATTCTCCTTATTACTGTTAAGTCTTTTTCTTCCTTCTTATCGGCCCCATAACCGGATTCGTCATGGTCGTTTTTGGTGCGTCAATCTCCCTCTGGCACTCTATTTGGTTTCTGTGCCTACTCTTCACACCCTACGAGATCTTCATCTACGCGAGTGTTAAAATACTGGCGTAGGTACATATATACAGTTGTAGCGCACCCTGATTTAAGTTTGGGGTCATACCACATACCTGCTACTAGCACTTCCTGTACGTCGAGACTTTCCAACTGCTCCTTTAACTCTCTTAGAAAGTCATCCCATTCGTGGACATCTTCGTCAAAGTCGATCCAGATTATGTCTGTGCGCTCTTCGATCTCTTTAAGAAGCCACTCTCTTGGACGGCTTTCCTTGTAGCCTAAACTCCACCCCTGATCGACAATGAGAACTTGGCCTGAATATGTCTTAATGGCGTCGGCTAAGTTGCGGGCCAATTCCCACCCTCGATCTTTCCCTATCTGCGCGGTGAAAGAATCTAGAGTTGATAAATGCACTACAACAAGAGCGTCTTTGTCTGGCATATAATCTATCTTATGCGTAATACTACCGCTCTATGACTCGCTGAAACTCTATTACCCATACCCATGGATTTATATCCCATCCAAATCCGCGCTTGGCGTTGATCGACTCCCAGAGCGTCTCGAATGCCGCCCTTGCAGAATGCTCTCCGCCCTCCCGCTCCGGAAAGGCCGGGTATATTGCGGTTGGGTTCGAGTGGCTCCCCACCTGTACATACCTGGCCGTGATCCCCTCGGCCTTCGCGTCCTCCTCGCTAATCTCCTGGATCTCCTCAACCCGGATCTTCGTGACCTCAAGCTGGGTCCGAAAAGCCCAGCGGGGCATATGGTTGGATGCGCAAGTAGGCCCCCTTGGTAGAGGGTTGTAGAATCCCGCGTCCATCTTAACTTTGACGGCATCAGCTCGATATGTTGGGTTGACAGCGCGAGGGTTATTGGGGCTCCTGTTTATGTCTAGCGCCTCCCTCACCCAGAGTTGGTCGCCGGGGACTCCGAATGGGCAAGCGATGGGTTCGCAATGCGAATCCGACCACATCCCCCCACCCCCTAATTTCATTTGATACAGCGGTTGGACGTTGTGCGGCCTCAGTTTAACGACCCTCCGCGCCTGAGTCTTCTTTCCCTCAAGGATAGCTCGGACCATCGGGCCGCTGAATAGGATCGGACGTTCTTTCGTGGCTATTTTCACCTTATTACCTTTTAACCTTACACGAATCTTCCGTTACGTGATTGTATGTTCCCCTTTCTATCGTGTAGAAACCATTCCAAGAGCGTCGCCCGCATTCTAACTATGGAGGTCCAAGTAGATTTAATAGACGCACTGCCTTTGTTGCTCGCACCGTATCACCGACATCTTCGGCTTGTTTTAGTTCATGTGTAAGCGCTCGATAAGCCTTATTCCAACCATATAGCTGCTCAGCGGCCACCCCCGCCCAAAAGTATGCAATCACAAATAGGGCGTATATGTAGCCCAGTAAAAATAAAAACACCCCCAATACACATGACCCCCACAAGATTACTACCTGGTGTTTTCGGAAATAGGTGTCCATACCACTCCTCAGGAGATCTTAGCCCGTCGCTTCATACGGCGTCTGTATTCCCGCGCCCTCATGATATCACCGCAGAGGCGGGAGCAATACTTTGCCCACGCCTTCACCGCCTTGAATCGCTTCTTACAGTCGGGGTTCTTGCAGGTCACGGGTTTGGACTCCCAGGTCTTGGCCTAATCTCGCTGCCCCCATCTCCCTTTCTTGTGCCGTCTGGAGAATGTCAAGAATCTCGACGTAGGTGTATCCCGACTGGGTCATGAGCTTGTGGGACTGCTGGAACATGGCGAGGGCGTAGGCTCCCATGAACCCATGCCGTTCCTCATCTCCAACGGTCCGCTTGAGCTTCTCCACGATCTCGTCCATGGCGTGAATCGTGGCCAACTGGTGACCGATTGATACACCTTTCCCGTGTTCTGTCGTTCCCATCGTTCCTCCGTTCTTCATAGCCACACTCTACATCATGGGATGATGGGTGGTCAAGAGATAATCATCATGGGATGATGAATTATTTTGGGCGCTATAAAGACGGCTGGGGGCACCTAGGGCTCCTCTAAATGCACAGAATAGTCCTTCTGTGCATTTCATTGGTTCTCTAAGGAACGACGATTATCGTCTACAGCGGCTCGCTTTTCTTCATCGATTTTCGGTTGTGGCGGCTCGCTTGTTGTTGACGATTCTCTAGGATCCCGGCTCGCTGGGCATCGACGATTCTCGGCTTAGACGGCTCGCTCCGCAATATCGATCTTATTGTCGCTCGGCTCGCTACGTTATGACGATTATTCTGTCGGACGGCTCGCTGCTCGAACACGGTTCTTAGCCACCACGGCTCGCTTGGGCCCGTCGATTCTATAAAATGACGGCTCGCTCAGTCCAGACGATTCTTCCTTACTTCGGCTCGCTTGGAGGCTTCGACACTTTAGCACCATGGCTCGCTTGATTATCACGATTCTACGTCAGCACGGCTCGCTCATACACCACGATTCTTATCTGCTACGGCTCGCTTCTTTATCACGATTCTCCGTCAAGATGGCTCGCTTTCATCGATTGATTCTTCGCCCTGATGGCTCGCTTGGTGGTGTCGATTCTACAGGATCACGGCTCGCTTGGCTCTGCCGATTCTACTTCTCAACGGCTCGCTTTGCACAGAATATCAATTTTGTGTATTCACGGCTCGCTTGCTGCAATCGATTTTAGGGGAGTTCGGCTCGCTTTACACCTTCGATTCTTGCCTGTACCGGCTCGCTGTCGTCCACTGATTCTCGGTGAGAATGGCTCGCTTGCCTCTAGCGATTCTAAAGGAGGATGGCTCGCTTGTCCCGATCGATTCTAAGGGAGGGTGGCTCGCTTAGTTTCATCGATTCTCTTGCATCTCGGCTCGCTTGGTAAAGACGATTCTATTCCCCAACGGCTCGCTTGTCACGTAATAGTCATTCTGTGCATTCTGGCGGCTCGCTCTGCCTCCACGATTATCGATTCAACCGGCTCGCTGGAATACTACGATTCTCTTCCTTTTCGGCTCGCTGCGCCAGTACGATTCTCGAAGAGGATGGCTCGCTGAACGGATCCGATTCTCGGTTAGTACGGCTCGCTAGGTGAGATCGATTCTTTCTCCTAAGGGCTCGCTTTTATCTGACGATTCTAGGACTTTCCGGCTCGCTTGTCACAGAATGGTCATTCCATGTATTTTGGCTCGCTCATCAACCACGATTCTGGGGAAACACGGCTCGCTTTGTAAATACGATTATACCCTCACATGGCTCGCTCATTTGTTACGATTATCAACCCGCCCGGCTCGCTGTCGTACTCTGATTCTCGAACTACACGGCTCGCTCATGCCTCATGATTCTCACGGAATCTGGCTCGCTGGGCTGTCTTGATTCTCATGCACATCGGCTCGCTCTTGGACCACGATTCTTAGCCACCACGGCTCGCTTATCGCAGTCGATTCTATAGCATTACGGCTCGCTTCGCTTCAACGATTCTTTGTATCCGCGGCTCGCTTGAGCAGCATGATTCTAGGTCGGATCGGCTCGCTAGATTATATACACCGAATGGCTATTTGGTGTCTTTTCTCCAGTAGTGCCCCAAAGCCTTCAGAACCTTGCGCGCATTTACCCAGTCCACGTACAGGCTTTTGCACTTGGGACACTCTGTTGGGCCACCTCGCAGCGGGGCGTCCTTGTAGCGCCGGGCAGTTCCGGTCTTGGGACATGGGACTGGACACCTCCAGGGGCCAATGGTCGAACACTCGTGCCACAAAATCCTCCAACCTTCCCACTGGAAACGGCATTTCATGCACCTGTATTTGCGATTCATCCCTCAATTCTGAGAAGGCCCCGACGCGGAGTCAAACCTATCCCCAGGAGTAGGTAATTTAACTATCTCGAACAGCCGTCGCGCCAACTCGGGATTACTACAGTAAAAATCCACAGCGTAGCCACACGTACACCGGATCGGGGTGCTCTTCGCCAGATCTGCAGAATCCTTTACAAGGTGCCTAGTCTCCTCGTCACAGCCCTCGTGACGGAGAACCATCTCCATCCCTCCAGGTACCACCTTGCGACCGATCATTTTGAAGGAGGACTTCATCGGCTTCCTCCGGTCATATCCCGGAGCGACTTGGTGCTGACCATGCAGTCGCAGCAGACGAATCGCTTGCTCCTGTCGTCCTGCCATTGGTGTGTATCGTAGGTGATGTCCCGTTTGCAGACCACGCATAATACCTTCAACCCGTATCGAGGATCTTTCTGGCCCGTAATTACCTTGGGGATGAATGGGCCTGTATGGCCACATTTCGTACACGGTGGCTCATCTAGGGTCTCGTCGTTGGCGATAACCATGTCAGCCGATCAGCTCGTCCGCATGCCTCATTCGCTCGGTGTTTTTCCCGACCAGAACGCCTGCGGTCCGCAGCGACGAGAGCGCATTCTTAAAGCCACCCGACACCGCGTAATTCGTGGCCTTTGCGAGCTCGCCGATCGTCAACCCGTACGGAGACCCCGTGGTATCGCACGCAAACAGGACGCCAAGGATCTTCTTTTCGCATACACCGAATGACGGATGCTCGAGCCAGTACCTGGCGAGATCGTCACCCTGTGGTGGAACTTCACGACAGTCCCCTACAGCGTCGAGCCCCTCTTGGGTAATTGTCATTCGCCCAGTATTCGAGCCCTCCATCAGACCCTGGGTCCGCAGACTTGCGAGCGAATTCTTGAACCCGCCAGAGATCCGATACCGGGACAGGAGTGCGACCTTTCCAATCTCACACCCATCACGACGCCCGCTATCCGCTTCAAAAGCCAGAACCTTAAGGATTGCACGGGGACACTTATCGAGCCTCACTTCTGGGTTCCCGTTACCCGCCGGACTCGTCCTTTGACGAACTGGCTTGATCGCCGCCACAGGAGGCTGTGGTGCCGGCCGTGCAGGAGAAGCTCCTATGGCGCGTAAATACCCCGGCTTCGGTTTATGGAGATTCTCGGCCGCTTGTACAGCATTGCTCAATGCTCCACCGATCGTGTCCATAACTCCACGAATCTCGCCTTCCAAGTCCGACACCTTGCTCAGCTTGCCCGCGGCACGCTCCAACCGGACGACCATCCCGTGGACCAGCTTCTCTTGCTTCTTGGAAATGACCGGCACCTCGACCGTCTTGGCCTGCGGTGCTGGTACCGCCAAAACGGCCGGTGCCGGTTGGGGCTTCTTCTTCAGCTGGATCTTGAGATCCCGAATCTCCTGGCGAAGTTCGCCTTCCGTCTTGGCCTTCTGTTCTACCTCGGCTGGGAGATCTTGGAGCTTGATAAGGAGGCCCCGAATTTTTTCAGGTGCCGGTGGTGGCGCCACGGCGTACGTCGAGGACCCCGACTCTGGATGCGTGGTCTTGACAGGGCCAACCCGAATCAGGATTCGATCCTTCGACACGGCACGCCCAAATCCATAAAAAGTCCCGGGCTCCAAGTCTTTTATAGCCTTCTTGAAGCTGGCTTTCTCAGGACGCGACACGCTCATGAGTTCGGCCGCACGATCGACATCTACGTCTTCGATGGTCTGGCCAACGAATCGATTGAGGAGTTCAGCGCTGGCATCCTTATCCAGTTTAGCGAGACGCTGGGTGGCCCAGACCGCACAGTACCCGCGCTTCCGGCCGGCCGTCGCGAGCGCAACCATGGCATCTTTGCATCCGGAGATGACCTCTCGGTCGACCATATTGGCCGCCTTTGGAGACTCTTGGGGGGCAAAGAGGTGAGCCTCGTCCACGATCACAACCAAGTCTCGCCAGTACTTCTTCGGTGCATCCATAACCCCTTCGAGAAAGCCCCGCACCCAAGCGCGACGATTACCAGGCTTAGTTCGAAACGACTCGTAAAGATCGAATATCGCAGAAGCGCGGTGCTCCAGAAGCTTCTCAGCCAGTAGGCGCGCGGAACGGATATCCGTGGCCGTATCACCTTCGTGGCCCGCCAGGATGTATCCATACTTCTCCCGTAGCGACGGGAATTCCCCCTCTCGGTCAATAATGAATGTCTGTACCTTCCCGAAAAGCTGCTCAGCCAGCCGCCGAAGCAACCAACTTTTTCCGCCTCCGCTTCCAGCTTGTATTAATGCTCGCGTTTTAAGGAGGGTCTTAACGTCGATATGGACATTGCGCCCACCACTCTTCCCGATGACGATCGATTTCATGCTGGCTTTCTGCTACCCTTCCGGCGACCAAGCATCAGCCATTTCCTTCACACAGATGACGCCCGAACGAAAACCCCGACACAGCACAGCCCACCCCATTCCTATGAGCAACGCTGCCGTCAACAGTGGGAGCCAAACCGGAATAAGGATGAAACTTATTATGCGGCGATGCAGCTCAACCTTCTTCTTATTGCACGGACTGCACCGGTCAGCGATAGTGGCAAACGAGCCTTCGATCTCCTTGCTGCAGTCTTTGCATGGATGGAGCGCCATAGGAGAATAAGTATACGCAGTAAACTCCGGTGGGTCAAGCGATATCAGACTTCTGAACGGTGAGGGGCATTACCGAGCCGCAGGGCTCCAGCAATACGTCCAGCGCGACGTTGACGCCAAACAGGAAAACTGCCATGGCGCCCCCATAACCGACGAATTTCAGAGCCCGCTTATCGTTAGGGATGAGGTAAATGGTCGCCAACGTGACAGCGCCAGACACGCCGACATACGGCAACGCGCTCTTGATTGCCAGCCATGAGCGGCCTTCTTCGGAGCCTTCTACCAGGGCACGCGTTTCGTGCACCGTGCGGAGGCTTTCCACCTTGGCCTGCGTAGGCTGCCACCGGGGGAGAAAGGCGTACGGCTGCCATTTCAACTTGGCCTGGTACCAGTTTTCGATGCGAACCAGGTCCTGCTGCACGCATACGACCCGGCGTTCCAGCTCCCGGATCTTGCTGAAAGCCTCCTGTAACTCACTCCGGTGCGCAACCGTCAATCCCTTGGTTTCGTGTTGGAGCTTCGAAAGGCGTATACGAAGCGCTCTGAGTTCGCTCTTCTTGACCCTTTCCTCGGTCTTCTTGACATCCCGCAGGATCTCAAGCGGATCCGGCTCCGTACGCTTAAGCTTCCCAGAGGTGATCTTCTCGAATAGATCCTTGGAAGGCTTCCAAGGAGGACAGGGAGGCGGAGTGTAGAGGGCGTCAGTCGGGGAGAGGAACGAGCCCCCGCCGCGGCGAGCGCCGGCCCCAACGAACTTCTTGGCCTTCTTCTTGGGGGCCGCAACTTTAACCGTTGGGAAGTTCGGCCAAACCCCCTGTAGATTTACTGCATCCATAGCTACGTGGCCTTACCCACAGTTTTTGTAGGCAGCAGGGAAGTGTCCTTCTCAAGCGCCTGAGTGGCGAACGGCGTAACCCCATCACTCTTGAATATCCGCGCGAGATCTGCAATCTGGTCCAACGTGAACCTGCTCATGAGCTTCAGAACAGCCCCAGCAAGACTGACCTTTGCTGCACCATCTTCATAATTGGACGCATCGCGCTGCATTAAGAAGTCGGACATAGCAATCCGTTCAGCAGTCGTAAGAGCCATCGCATCACCGGCCTTGGCTAGATTTACAAAAGCTTCCACAGACGCTGGGACTAACTTAGACCCGTCAAGCCCCAAACGGTGCCGGATTTGCCCCTTCTCAGTTGTAGTCCAGTCCTCCGTCCCAGAAGCCGTTAACAGGGTTCCACGGTTTGTCGTGTTGGCTAAGGCTAAAACCATAAACCCACCCAAGGTGGGGACGAAGAGGTTTCCAACCTCTCCGGCATCGAGCTCGATGTTTCCAGAAATGAAAAGAGTGTGATTTGCTTCGTCAGCCCGCATCTTCCATCCGTTTCGCATGAAGTAGAACGGTTCAATGAGGCTTAGGTCTGCACGGGGGTCACCGGCAACAGTCCGAAGTGGGAAGATGAATCCCATGGGCACTCCGCCGAGCAACCAATGCTCCTTGGCGTCGGAATAGAGATCGACCTGAACGTCGAAGCTCGTGATGCCCGCCTTAAGGATGAAAAGCTTATTCGTTGTATCGACGATGAACTTTACCATCGCCACGAGCCATACCCTCCCGATTATCTAGGTGGCGTAGTTCCGTTCGCCCGGAGGATTCACGGGAATCGTGACCGAGTTCACCTTCGTGATGAGCTGTGTCACGATGATGTGCTGCGCCCCGTCATCGCCCAGGGCAACGATGGTGATTGCCGCATCGGTGTCGGGCGTTCGACCGCCTTGGGCATTGTTGGTGTAGTCGAACGTAGTTGGGATATCCGCCGCGATTGCAGTGAAGTCCATGTCGACCGCATCCTTATCGTCCACGATGACCGCACCGACGGTGTCGAAGTTCCCAGCGGGGTTTGTCGTAAAGTAGGCCGTGAGCCTGCTGGTAGTCGCGGCAATCAGCGCAGCGTTGACATCAAAGGTGATTCCCACGATAAACGCCTCGTTCCGATCATCCCCGGACATGTCCTGGTACGTGGAGTTGTTGATGTCTCCCGTGGCCAGGTCATCGGGGAACAGGT
>SDBS01004602.1_pt1 | contig 13488 bp, 14 predicted proteins | sample 2277091 | NCBI WGS metagenome assembly SDBS01 (sample SAMN10404972, study PRJNA504765) | marine sediment metagenome | isolation source: marine sediment core GS10_PC15, 163 cmbsf | place: Arctic Ocean: Southern Knipovich Ridge | collected 2010 | reverse complement strand
CAGCTTGCGTATCTGTTCCGTTACCCCGGCCTCGAAAATACTGGCTGAAAGTAAAATTGTTGTTGAGGTTGAACCGGGAGAAAATATTACAATGTTCCCATCCAGAGGAATTGCCAGGTATCCGTTTCCGGGATTAGCACAGAAAGCACCGGCTGTATTCAAAAATAGAATTAATGCAAAAAAGATAATGCTAATTGTTTTCATAAAAAAAGGACACTCTTTTATTGCTATTTGTAAATAACCTGTTCTATCATATGATCTAAATATAAGACAGAATCTTTCATAAAAGAATAGTATATATTTTAATGAAACAGTAAAGGTCGTGGAGAAATTATTGAATAATATGTTGAAGTGTTGTATTTTTTGGCATTAAACCCGTTCATGATTTAAGAAGGTCAGGAAAGATATACCTGATGATGAAGCGATGAAAATCAAAATTATTGAAGTTCAAGACAAAAAAGAGTTAAAACAGTTTAATAATCTCCCTGTAGAGATATAAAAAAAAGATCAAAATAGGGTTAATACTATTCCTTTGATAGATAAAAAAATTCTTAGAATAAAATAAAAATTCGTCGAAAAAACGACGTGCAATCAAATTGCTTCTGTCAGTTTGATTAAATGAGTGAAGACTTCAAGCCGGGGAGAGCTTATACATTTATCCTTAATATTTTCACGACTGCCCAGTAATTCTGTTTACTGTCATTCATTACTGAGGGGATGGATTTCTCCGTATCTTCGTTTCAGGTTCATTTCAATTTTGTTTACATTACAAATACGCTGGTCATAATCAAAGGATACGATTTTTGAAGATAGCTCCACCTCCGGGTGGAAGACTTCCTTTGTGTATTGAAGAGCTGTTAGAATATTCTTCCTGCAGCTTTCACATGTTATCCCCGGAACCAGGATCTGCAATGACTTCATCTTCGATGCTATTTTATGTTTTCCAATATGTAGAATCTTTTTACCAGCCGTAACTCCCGCCCTTGCTCTTCAAGAGCCTTTACTCTTTTCGGATCACGAATCGTATATCCAAGATCTGTGAGTGTTTTCTCAATAGTACCCAGGGTAGCTTGTGAAGGATCATAATAAACCAAAACCTCTTCATGGGATAAACTAACATTAACACTTTTTACCCCCCTCTGCCGCCGGTAAGCTTTTTTACCGGATAATCTAAGCTTTCGACAAAGCTCCATATGCTCAGGTCCTGGCCTCGATTTTGTCCTTACATACTGTTGTCGAATAGTCCTATTATCGTCTTTTACTCTGTAGCGTGCGTAGACTATGTTCAATCGCTAATGGGTTTTAATACATTCCTTATAGTCTCCCACCTCCGGTAATCACCCTTGTTACGAAGACGATATTCTATTATGTGCAGGCGATGATAAGCTAAAACCGAAATAAACATATGCGTATCAACTCTCTTTCCTATCTGATGAAATTTGGGCCTTAAACCAATATTCTGGACTTATGGATAAAAATATCCTGTAAAACTGAAAAATCTATTATAAACCGGTTTAAGAAGGCATAAAAGAGGCATTTGGAGAGTTTTTCATAGATTATTAAATTTTTAATCGTAACAATTTGTATTTTTGTCGATCTGTCCCATTGAAATGTCTACAACGCAAATGCCTTTTCTTTGGTTTTTCTTGACAACAGGAAGTAAAGAGTGTATTCTGAAAAAAAAATAAGGGAAGAGAATGGGGGAAGATATAATCGGCACAATAAATAGTCATTTTTGGGTTCTACCTCAATAAATCCGATTATAACTTTTCCAATCAATCAAAGGGGCCATCTTGGTCGAATGAGCGATTTGGACGATCCTGTAGCCCGGTATTACGATGCCAACACCAAGAGATTCCTCAGCCTCGGCCAGGGTAAGAGTGCCCGAGCCTTGCACAGGGCTGTTTGGGGTGAGGGAGTCGAGAGCCGTCACGATGCAATGCATTTCGTGAATGAGCTCATCTACCGCGACATGGAACGGTGTAAGGCCGATTTCGCCGTGGATCTGGGATGCGGCGTAGGAGGCAGTCTTCTGTATCTCGCTCAAAGGTCGTCTTCCCTTTCCGGATGCGGGATTAACCTAAGTCGAGTGCAGGTGCAGATCGGTGCCGAGCTTCTGAAGAGAGGCGGCCTGGAAGATCGTATAAAAATCGTTCACGGCAACATACTGGATGCCGCCTCCTATGAGAACCTCATTCCCGTGGAGCGATCCGGTCCCCTTTTTGTATTCGCCGTGGAGTCCCTGATCCACCTCGAATCAGCCGATCAACTCTTTCAAACGGTTTCGCCGTTGCTGCGGAGTAAAGATCGGTTTGCCATCTGTGATGATTTTTTATCATCAAAGCTGCCTGCCGGGCAGTGGGAGACTCCCATGATAGGCAGGTGGTTCGACGAGTACAGACGGGGATGGAAGGTCCATAGCCTGGTGACTCCCGATCAGCTGCTCAGGCAGGCGTCTAGCCACGGATTTGATAATATCGCCCGCTTAAATCTCACCCCTTATCTGGAATTGAACAGACCGCGGGATCGTCTGATTCGAGCCCTCGTGGCCTTGGGCCGGCAGTTGAAACCCCATGGCGAGTGGTGGAGCAGCTTACTGGGTGGCAACGCCCTTCAGGCGTGCATAAAGGAGGGAGTCGTAGAGTATTGGTATATCCTGCTGGAGAAACGGGATTCCCGTTAGGGAGACGGAGGTTGCTCATCCAGTCCGCAGGGGACTCTCATGAGGTTGGGATAGAAGGTCTCCATGCCTTGATGGGGAGCAGCTGTTGCGGTTCGAGACCCCACGTGTAACCGAATCTCTCGAACGGACGTATAACTTCTCCGTCACGCGAGATAAGGTGGATGGGCACCGATTTGGATGATCCCTTCTCCCTGATCGGAAAACGTGGTTGATGATTGCCTACGATAATGATAAGAGAATCATCATCGACGTATTTCACCGGAAAGTCGGGAAATCGCGGTCAGAGCGTACTTAATCGAATGGGTGTAGCATTCGGGATACTTTCCTCCCCCATAGCCCGCGTTTCCTCAGGCCTCCCACGATCCCGCACGGTTGGATTTCCCTAGATATTTCAACCGGCGCAGCAGGAAAGCTGTCTTATATCTTTGTTAAATGCTTGTGCTGCTAGTTTCAGCCCCTCCACCTGAGTCAGGTAAGGAAATAGTATCTTGCTCAGATCATTGGCGGTAAACCCATGTTGAATCCCGAACTTTATCGCCAGAGCTGCAGTCTGAATTACCTCCCCTGCTTCAGCAGCAAGAACATGAGCCCCAAGCAGCCTGTCCGAAGTACGATCAGCAATGAGCTTGATCAGACCCCGGATATCGTGGGCTGTCAATGCCCTCGGTACATATGACACAGGCAGTTTAGCCACCTTTACATCGTAGCCTTCTGCTTTTGCCTGTTCTTCAGTAAGCCCAACACTGGCCACTTGAGGATCAGTGAATATCACCTCAGGTAACACCGTGAGGTCGAACCGGCTGTTATTCCCGTTCAGCGCGTTCTCGGCAGCAACGCTGCCCCCCGGTGCTGCCACATAAACAAATTTCGGAAGGTTGGTCACATCGCCCGTAGCGTAGATGTTTAGATTGCTGGTCTGCATGTAGTCGTCTACAAGGATGAAACCTTTCTCGTCCAATTTAACTCCTGCTTCCTCCAAACCCATTTCTTTCGTATTGGGCACCCTGCCTACTGCCATTATTATCTGTTCAGCGCGGAACTCTCTTTGTATTCCATTTTCCTCCGATGTGATTACTTTCTCCCCGCCCTCCTGCCGGATTGTTACGGGTCTTGTCCCTGTGTGAATGCTCAAGCCTTCCTCCCTCAGATATTCTTCCAGAGCCCCGGCGAGCTCCGGTTCGTGGTCCGGTATTATACGCCGGCTTCGCTGTAAAATCGTCACCTCTGTTCCGAACCGGACGAAAATTTGGCCTAATTCCAATGCAACCGCCCGGCCGCCGATGATAATAAGCGATCGTGGTTGTTTATCAAGTGTCATCGCTGTGGTGCTGGTAAGTACTTCCACGTTTTCGATCCCGTCTACAGGAAGTATTCGAGGTTTTACTCCGGTTGCGATGACGACCTTGCCGGCCTTGATACTCCTTCCATCTTCGAGTAACACAGAGCCGTCGGGCTGCAGACGTGCCCGGCTTTTTATGAGAGTAATGCTATCTCCATATGACGAAAGCACATCGACATATTTACTTTGCCTGAGCTTATCCACAAGGTTATTCTTTTGTTCGAAAACGGTTTCCCACTCCAAACCTTCAGCACGGGTATGTAACCCGGCAAAGGGATGATTAGCGGCAGTATGATAAGCCTTCGCAGCCAGCATTAGCGTCTTCGAAGGCACACAGCCTATATTCACACAGGTGCCGCCTATGGTTCCAGCTTCAATGATGCAGGCCCTTCGGCCAAGCTCAGCTGCCTTGATAGCCGCTGCCATTCCACCCCCACCGGTACCGATAACCGCCAGGTCGTAGTCTACCTCCGGTCCAAATTCTTTCGGCTGCTTATGAGGTTTGGTGTCATTTCGGGACAAAACCATACCTCTGTAGCCTTCCTTTTTAACGGCCTCGGTCAATGCCTCTCCACTGGTATCTGTTTCGGCTATTAACTTTGCCCGTCCGGATTTCCAACCTGGAACGTTGACTTCAACCACGCCCTCAACTCTTCTGAGCGCCTTAGTAACGTGCACTGCGCAGGAATCGCAGGTCATTCCGCCCACTTCAAGATCTATTTCATGTAGATTGTTCTTTGTTTTCATAAAACCTCCTCAAAGCCTTTTGAAGGCCTCCTCAGGGACTCAATTTTACTCCTCTAACATATACTATACGCCCTATACTATGGTACATGGTCAACAATTTTTTCAAAAATATCACAGCATGATATTCAAATAGCTCTTATAAAGACCTGGTAAACTTGATTCATGAAAGAAGGGCTGATCCAGAAAACTGAGAAAAGCTATAAAATTAAAGGGGTCCAGCTCCACCGTGATAAGGGAAATATTGATAATAAATAATCTTTGGAGGTGAAAGTTATGAATTTGAAAATTAAGGTTCGATGGTATTTTTTCTTTGTCCTGTTCACCATGGTTTTGGCTGCACCATCGGTATTCGGTACGTCTTGTTGTAGGCAGGAAACATATGGATTTAACTTTGCTGATTACAGCTTTTGGGGCGGGGATGGTTGCAACGATAAACCCCTGCGGCTTTGCGATGCTCCCTGCGTATGTCTCTTATTTCCTTGCGACAGAAGATAATTCTAAAGACATGTCCCGGCTAAGGGGGAAAGGGAATCATTCTGGTGTTGGTAAAATTGATACCGGGAAGACGCTTGGGCTTCTTTTCCGGGCCATATTGATTGGAGGTATAACAACCGCGGGTTTCATTGTCACCTTTGCTTCTGTTGGAACTATTATATCTCTGGGTGCACGGGCTCTCCTAAAAATGATACCCTGGATCGGCCTGGTGATTGGAGCTCTGCTCGTAATATTGGGAATATGGCTTTTGTTTGGTCGTCATTTGAGCATTCCCTCTCTATTCTCATTAAAGGTGGAAAAATCTCGACATCTGAGGAGTTTTTTTCTCTTTGGGATTGCCTACAGCCTGGCATCCTTGACCTGCACATTGCCGATCTTTCTTGCGGTTGTGGGGAGCACCTTTACGGCGGGGAGGGTCTTCCAATCAGTTGTACAGTTTTTCGTTTATGCTTTAGGGATGGGATTTATTCTGGTGGCCCTTACAATAAGTATCGCATTCTTCAAAGGGGTTTTAATTAAGTCTTTACGCCGTGTGGTCCCCTATGTGGAACGAATTAGTGCGATAATACTTCTGGGCGCCGGCGGATACATTATTTACTACTGGCTTTCAAAAGGTGCATTCTTTATGAGTTTAGGTCAATAGCTGGCAACTGAACATTTGAAGTGAATTTTCAAGGTTATTCGGAAAAGTATGTTTCTCTCGGAGGAAAAATATTACTGTATAAGCGAAAATTTCATTTTGTATTCCCAGCTTTAAAAAAGCTATTGTTCCAATGCCTTCAGTATTGGGCATTCTCTGGTGGTGGGAGTGCGCGTCTCACACGCATACGTCAGTTTCGATAATATTTTGCATTTGACTTTTCTAACCAACAATTTTATGATTCCTGCACAAACCATTGCTAAATTTTACAAATGCCGTTGGCAGATAGAAATATTTTTCAAATGGATAAAACAACATCTTAGAATAAAATTATTTTACGGCACCTCGGAAAATGCAGTAAAGACACAGATATGGATAGCTGTCAGTGTTTACGTACTGATTGCTATTATCAAAAAACGTTTTGATCCACAGCTTTGTTTCTACACTATTTTACAGATTTTCAGTGTTACTGCATTTGAGCAACTGCCTATTATACAAATACTTACGAGTTTTAGCTTTAAAAACCAAACGATTGATTCTTGGGGGTGTGAAGGTTATAGTTTAAGAAATTCCACTGTAATCAAAATTAATACCCTAAACAGGAAATATTTCATATTGTACAGCTAAGGGAGAGTCTAATTAGAGGAAAATAAATTTGCATGGCAAAAAAGAAGAAAATCCCAGAGAAGTACCAGATTTGGAATAATGTTCGCAAAAGATATCATCTTTCTCATGCTCACATACAAATGGCGAGAGAGCTCGGTATGAATCCAAAGAAATTTGGCAAAATTGCAAATCACAAACAAGAGCCTTGGAAAGCGCCCCTACCGGTTTTCATCGAAGACCTTTATTTCAAGCGTTTTGGGAAAACACGACCTGATGAAGTGAAAAGTATTGCGCAACTTTTCAAAGCTCTTAGTATCTTATTGCTGAGTTATCACATGCAAAGGTAAAGAGGTGATATGATTGTATCCTATCCTGATTGAATGCTCTCGTTATGGATGTTCGAAACCTTTTTAGTCACTACTAACGACAGGCCAATCTGTCTAAGATCATTGCGTTTCTGTTTATTCTTACCTCGCTGGGCTATTGTGCACCGGCCATTGGTTGTATCAATGTATGTATAAAAATTAGTAGTGTCGAAAAATAGAGTGTCATTGTCAATATTTCGGGATAGAGTATTCAATCGATATGATAATTCCCTCTCATTTTTTTGTCATGACATACCAGTATTTTCTATAGTAGGATGGAAGCAAAATGGTAGTGAGTTGCTTTTGAAAAGTGATATCTGCTGCATGGCGGTCTTTTCACACGTGGTGAGTGGTTATTCTTGTGCTTAGAAGAAACGATGGTAAGTTAGGGGGGTATATAATACCAGAGGATCTAAGCATTCCAGGTACTGGATTAGTTCCATGGAAAGAATTCTTTAAAACCTTGAAAAAAATTGGATACAGAGGTCCACTTGTGATTGAAGCATTTGATTCAGGTTTTGAAGAGCTTAACAGGTTAAGCGCAACCTGGAGGAAATTTGCAGCAACAGGTGAAGAATTAGCAATTAAGGGGCAGGAAAACTTAAAAAAAATCGAGGATGAGTTATAAAAAGAAGCATCTATATTAATATTATAAAGAGATAATCAAAAAATGTCATCATCTCATCCATTTTCTTGTTAAGGTGATTCTTACATGCTGCGGTTCAATCTTCATGTTGGAGTTATCTCACCACGCTTAACCGAAAAGGCCGGGCTATTTTAAAAAAGCATTTACGTAATATACCATGATTTCTTTTTGCTTTTTTCTGATGTTATGGTATAATAGCGCGTATCTGCAGGTTTTTTCATCGCCGGTAAATACTAATTAAACTTTATTTACAAGGAGGGAAGTATGCTGAAAAAAGTTGTTATTTTACTCACCGTATTTGTAGCTGTGGCATCATTTGTTTCCGCGAAAAAGAAGCAGGAACCTCTCGGGTCAGAGGAAAATCCTATTATATGGGCGTTTGTCCCCTCCGGAGAAATGGAAAGGGTGGCAGCCGGCGCACGGGAAGTGGCGGACCTGCTTTACGATAAAACAGGACTTTACTTTGAAACCACTGTCGCCACCGAGTACGCGGGTGTCATAGAGGCGCTTTCAAGCGATCCCCCGGAAGCGCACATGGCGTCTCTCGCGACTTTCGCGTATGTGCTTGCCGCGGACAGGGGCGTTGCAGAAGCAGCGCTTGTGTCGGTCCGGTTCGGCAGCCCCACTTACAACGGTCAGATCATTGTCAGGGCCGATAGCGGGATCAGAAAGGTGTCCGACCTGAAGGGAAAGACTTTTGCCCGGCCCGACCCCCTATCCGCAAGCGGCTGGATCATCCCCATGCTGACTATGCGTGCCGCTGGCATCGATCCCGACAGGGACCTCGCCGAAGTAGTTGATGCGGGAAGCCACGATTCGGTCGTGGCAGCGGTGTACAACGGTGATGTGGACGCGGGTGCAAGCTATGTTGACGCGCGTTCCCGTATCGAAGGTGATCACCCGGATGTCATGGAAAAGGTCGTGGTTATAGAGGTGACCCAGGATATTCCAAACGACGGTGTCCAGTTTGTGTCTTCACTACCCGAAGACCTGCGTGCCAAGATCGTCAAGGCTCTTCTGGAGATCGCTGAAACCGAAGAGGGAAAAGAGGCGCTCAAGACCGCCTATCAGTGGAACGCCTTGGAAGAACACGATGATACCTTTTATGACCCCTTCAGGCAGGTGCTCCAGGCTGCGGGGCTGAACATTGAAGAGTTGCAAAATTGATCATTATCAGTGTGTCGACTGAAAATTGAGTCTGGAAAAAGGTCATAATCAGGGTGACTTTGTAAAAAGATCGGTCAGATTAACCTGAATAAAATATTTTCCGGTTCCCGGTATTAATGTATTACAGGGGGGAAGGATGTTAGAGATAAAAAACCTTACAAAGGTCTACGAGGATGGGACAGTCGCTCTGCGGGACCTTGATTTTGAGGTTGAAGAAGGCGAGTTTCTTGTTATTATAGGGTTGAGCGGGTCGGGTAAATCCACACTCCTGCGCTGCATAAACCGTCTTATCGAGCCGACACAGGGTAAAATAATCTGGGACGGTGTTGACATTACAACGGCTGATCCGGCCCGGCTTCGTGAGATACGCCGTCAGATCGGGATGATTTTCCAGCATTTCAACCTGGTAAAACGTTCGAGTGTCCTGACCAACGTGCTCGCCGGTCGTCTTGGTTACGTCAACCCTCTGGCAAGTTTATACCACAATTTTCCTGTCAAAGAGCGTGAAATGGCGATGAAGGCCCTCGAGCGCGTAGGGATAGCCGACCAGGCAAAAAAGAGGGCGGATGAGCTCAGCGGGGGGCAGCAGCAGAGGGTGGGTGTTGCACGTGCACTGATGCAGCAGCCGCGTATGCTTCTCGCTGACGAGCCTGTTGCCAGCCTTGACCCGGTCCTTGCCCATACGATTCTGGGATACCTGGAGAAGATGAACCGTGAAGAAGGTATAACCGTGCTGTGCAGCCTGCATTACCTTGACCTTGTACAAAAGTATGCTACAAGGATTGTCGGCCTGCGCGACGGGCAGATAGTCTACCGGGGCAGCAGGGAGGAGATAAGGCGCATGACCGATGAAGAGTTTAAAGAGATATACGGTGAAGAGGCTGTGAGGGTCAGCGCGGGGCTGAAAGAAAAAGGGACCGGTAAATGAACCTGACACAAGGCCAGCAGAAAGTCCGAAAGATAAAATTGCCGGGAGCAGCGGCCGCTTTTGTCTCATTGGTCATACCGGGACTCGGGCAGGTCCTGGCAGGTCAGGTCAGGCGGGGATTTCTTTTGCTGGGCTCTCTAACAAGCACGCTGGTATTGATGTCCTGGCGGATCCATCTGCTTGCCCACCGTGAAATAGGGGTGGCTGCCAAGCTGGCCAAGGCATTTAAAAGACGCCCGTTCTTTGTTGGCCTGCTGATTGTGTGTACGGTTTTTCTGTGGCTGTGGAATGCCTGGGACGCTCGAAGGCTGACCATGCCGCAGAAAAAGAAAGGTGTGGCTATATTCGTCCTGATAATAGTCATCTTTTTCGCTCTCGGGTGGCAGATCAGCCAGGTCGACCTCTTTAAGATGGTGACGGAGCTGCCGGACGCGATACCGCCCCTGTCCAAGGTCCTCTGGCCCTGGAAGGCGGCCGTGAGTCGGAGAACAGCAGAAATAAAAGCTGGTGCTGATATCCTGGAACACTGTGACGAGAATGCACCTGGTATACCGGAGGAGATCCCGGGGGAACCTTATTTAATGTCCGATCCCACCTGCGGCGAGCTGTCCAGTCTGGACGAGGACAACATGGCCGTTAAGGGCTCCACAATCACACTTACGGGAAGAGGTTTTGAGCCGAACATGGTCACCCAGATATGGTGGGAGGACCCGCTGGGCAACGAGTTCCGTCCCAGACAGGAAGGGAAATACGTATCTGTTGTGACGGATGAAAATGGCGAATTTGTGTTCGAGTTAATAATGCCGTACAGGCTCACACCGCCGAGCGCCAGGGGGCCGCAGATACACAGAGTCGAAGCCCGCCAGGTTTCGGAGGTCGGCGGCCTGATCATCAATGATCCGTTAAAACTGACACTCGGGCGTATGGCGGAAACCATATTTATGGGCATGATGGCGACTTTTTTCGGTATCATATTCGCTATTCCGATAAGTTTTTTGGCGGCCCGGAACCTGATGTCCGGGACGTGGGGCACAATGACCATATATTTTATTACCCGGACAATACTAAATATAATCCTGGCTATCGAGCCGCTTATTTGGGCACTTATCGCTGTTGTTTGGGTGGGTCTCGGACCTTTCGCCGGTATCATAGCACTCACGATCCACTCGGTTGCGTCGCTTGCCAAACTATATTCGGAAGCGATCGAAAATATCGATCCCGGGCCGATAGAGGCCATAGAGGCGACGGGAGCGAACAGGCTGCAGACTATAATGTACGCGGTAGTGCCTCAGATGATCCCGCCCTTTGTGTCCTTTTCTATCTACAGGTGGGATATCAACGTACGCATGACCACAATCATAGGTCTTGTGGGGGGCGGCGGCATCGGGTTCATGCTGGTACAGTACATTCGGCTTCTCGATTACAGGGCGGCCGGTATAGCCGTGTGGTTTATAGCGATAACTGTGTCGATACTGGATTATGTGAGCTCGGAGATACGCCAGCGTCTTGTCTAGGAAGGTGTTATGATCGATAAAATTATAAAAAGGGACGGCAGGGCTGTCCCCTTCGAAAAAGAAAAGATAATAATGGCAGTGCTAACCGCGGCAATAGCGGTGGGCGGCCGGGACAGACAAACCGCGGAAAAAGTTACCGACGATGTCCTTGCCAGGCTGGAACCCAGGGAGCACCCTGAAAGTTACCCGACTGTTGAAGAGGTCCAGGACATAGTCGAGAAGAGCCTGATCGAGCGCGGGCATGCCAGGACTGCCAAGGCTTTTATCATATACCGCTACGAGCACGCGCTGAAAAGGGAGGGTAAGGAAAGCTTGACATATTCTTCAGAGAATATCCCCTATAAAAAACTCTGGCTCGCACTTTCGTGGGGTGTTGACAACGAATGTGTTCTTCTGAGCCATATAAAGAAAATCATCGAAGAAGGCAGGTTCGGAGAGCTGGTCCGTGTGTCCGAAGAGTTTTATCAGGGAGAGCTGAACAACGCCACACGGGCGATCATGGAAAGGATAAACGAGCTCAAGATCATCATTGTATCCGGGCCTTCCTCGTCGGGTAAGACTACCACAACCACAAAGGTGGGGGATTATCTCAAAAAACAGGGATACTCGCTTGTAACTCTCAATGTCGACAATTATTATTTTGACCTGAAGGATCAGCCGCAGGACACAAACGGAGATTATGACTACGAAACTCCGCAGGCGATCGATCTCGAGCTGCTTAGCCGGCACATGAGGGATCTTTTAAACGGGGAGACTGTCAGAATCCCGTACTATAATTTTAAGACAGGGAACCGGGAAGGAATTTCCCGTGAACTGTCACTCGGTGAAAAGGATATACTGCTGATAGACTCCCTTCACGGTATGTTCGAGGAGATGACAGGCGGTATTGATGAGCAAAAAAAAATCAAGCTGTACATAGAGACCCTCTCTCAATTAAAAGACACAAACGGCCGGTTTGTAAGGTGGGCGGACATTCGGATGATGCGCCGCATGGTGCGCGACATGCAGTACCGCAATTACAGCCCGAGGCAGACCCTGACCCACTGGCACTATGTGAGACGCTCCGAGCTGAGATACATAATATCACGCATCTCACAGGCCGATGTCATTGTGAACAGCTTTTTTCCCTACGAGCTCCCTATAATGAAACACCGTCTCGGTCAATATTTCCCGGGGTTTTACGATGAGTTCAAAGATGATATCGACAGAGATGACGCTTTCCAGAGGTCCCGGAGAGTGCAGGAAATATTTCGGGAAATTCCCGCCTGGGCCGATGAGAGCCTGGTCCCCGATGATTCGCTTCTCAGGGAGTTTCTCGGTGGCAGCTGTTATTCCTACTGAACTTACAAATCAGGAAACCGTTAACCGGGGTAATGTAAATCATGTCAAAAGTTAACAGATTTGATATTCTGATAATCATAGCCAGACCGGCGGCCGGTAAGAGCGAGCTTATAGATTATCTTAAAAACACAGGAACAGCTGAACGCCGCCGGCGTTTTCACATCGGGGGTTTCGAGGAGATCGACGATTTTCCCATGCTCCGGGCCTGGTTCGAAGAGGACAGAATACTATCCGATATGGGGAAACCGCGTCTTCACACGACAGATGACGGCTATTTCATGCACACATACTTGTGGGACGTTCTTATCAAAAGGATCTGCCTGGAGTATGAGAAGCGTCTCCGGAAAGACCCTCTGTATCATGATCGCAAACGGGGTAAAGTTGCCCTTCGCGGTAATGGAAAATGAGGATGATGTGACGACAAAACAGGGTGATACCCTCGGTGTACGGCTCGAAAATACTCTGTCGGGACTCTGGGAGCTCTATATTAAAAACAGGCATGTGGCTGACTAATGGGAAAACAAGCGCAATGCCGAATATTAAAAATTTTATTAACGATAACATGCTTTCAATAGCAGCCTTTATCACGACTGGGGCGATACTTGGTATTGTCCAGATCAAAGTGAGCCTCAAACTGATCCTGCTCGAGCGATTTATACCGGGCTGGGGGTGGGCCGAGCTTGTGCTGCTTTCAGTGTACGCGTCATTCGTTATCCACAAGATGAAAGACCCGGCCAGGGTAGCTTTTTGGCGCAGGACCACCTGGGCAGTATTTTCAGGGGTGTTTTTCGCGAAATTGATCGGCGGGCTCTTCGGGATCGCAGGTGCAATGATAGTGGCGTTTATTACAGCCGGGAGCCGATCAATCCTGACAGGACTGCCACGTCTTCAAGAGGCAGATAATTTATAATATCGTCTTTGAAAAGTATATTGGCGTCAGGCCCGAACTCGTCATCCCCGCGATAAAGCACTACCACGGCGTCTATTTTTGGAAAAACAGGCAGCTTAACCGACACA
>SDBS01004601.1_pt1 | contig 13489 bp, 13 predicted proteins | sample 2277091 | NCBI WGS metagenome assembly SDBS01 (sample SAMN10404972, study PRJNA504765) | marine sediment metagenome | isolation source: marine sediment core GS10_PC15, 163 cmbsf | place: Arctic Ocean: Southern Knipovich Ridge | collected 2010 | reverse complement strand
CTTGTTATTGTAATCGGGATTAGGATAACATCACACTTGTTAATTGAAGATGCCCGGAGCCATGCCTATCTTGACGTTCGTTAAGACAGTGCGATGAATGACTATGATCCGCACATTAAGACACGACATTTATTGCATGTTATGTTTGCAGTGCGTAGTTATGGTAGTCATAAACATTTGCAGTGTCTTGATGGGGTATTCGGACGAGATGCGGGTTGTAGAGGGCAACAGGAGGGAGTCGGCATATGATGCGATAAGAGACGAAGCTTACCTGTGAATCCTTCCAGTATAAGTACCTCTGGTATCTCTCATCCTTGCCACGCTTGGCTTTTATCGGCGCAGAAAAGTGTTCAGTAGTGAAATCTCCGGAGGGATTTCCTAATATATAGCGTCAATTGAAAGTGAAGCTTTTTTCTTATATGGCGGCGTCTGACATTCTCTGACAATTTTTCTATTGACAACAGAGTAGAGATAGGTATAATCTTAGTATAATTGTTCATTAATTCCTTATCTTCGCGTAATCATAAGAGTCAAAAAGTGGCGATTTGGGAGTCGCTGATTTTGATGAGCATCCCAGTGGGAAGAGGCAAGCCAGAGATTCCATCCTGGATCCATACAAAGAATATATAAATCAGAGACTGGAGAAGACGGCTAGAAGACTCTTATATGGACACCAGTGAACCCAGAGAATAGCGATGATGAAGATATAGGGATGAGAGTGGGGATATTCAATTGGTTTAGCGACGGAGCCAAAGTGGCGACCAGCCCTAAGGATTTATTTTACTAACCAGTCGCCATAAGAATCCATTTTCATTTTGCGGCTACTTTAACATCCTGAAAAGGAACATACAATGAAAGTTGCTGATTATCGATGGGTACAATATAAACTTTTGGACATAGATCTTGCGATAGGTCCCATGATTGCTCTTGTGGCTATAGCATTCATTGCACTATTATCTAAATCTCTAATAGAACTCTTGGTTCGAAGAAGTTGGTCCAAATCTAGCGCGATAGGACGTGGATTTTTAAGGCGGCTGTTTCTATACCCCATCGAGATTGCACTAATTCCCGTAACGAGTACGACAGCAGAAATATTTGGGGTGTCAAGCGTTGCGACTAATTCGATAGCAAACGAAATCCGACTAGTGATGTGGATGCTTGCTGGTGCTTCATGGTTGATCTGGTTTGTCGTAGTGGCTAACGGGGTAAGATTTTCATTTAAGGACGGTGTTGAGCGCTTTACCGAGGGACCGTATGCTATGACAGTTCTCTCATTTATATCAATACTGTTATATTCTGTGCTCTGCTTCGGTTGCAGAAGTACTTTGTAACTTAGTCTAGAGGAGGCGTCTATGGGGTTTGTTATATTATTTATTTGCGTCATATTGATCTCACTAATCATTGCTTTTGTTGCAATTAGACTTCAATGCCTGATTATTGGAATCCCTTTTTCTTACTTTTTTCGCAAGAATGAGAAGAGCCATGCTCTGCCAGAACCCATTCGTGATGATATATTATACCCAGAATTAGGATGGTACATTACTCGTCTGCAAGTGGCTGATCCACAAAAATGGCTAATAGTCTCGGATGAGCTTCTGACTTATCTTTCTAACCCAAACAAACCAAATCTCAAAAATGTGCATGATGTCTTCCCATTCCTTCTAAGCTCAGTGCGTGAACAAATCAAGAATACCGAAAACAAGGAGATAGAGAAAAAAGGTAAGGATCTGGTCTCTGCACTTTATAAACTCAAGATGGAATATGCTATCTGAATCGCAACAGTCCGTTACGCGCACGTAGACGAGGCTTACCGCAATAAGATATCCGGTTCTCATATAGTTCCAATATCTCTGTTGCTGGTTTTACAGGTGTTCTATGCAAGAAATTCCTTTAATTATGATCACAGACAATAGAATTGATATCCGCTCCGACCTCTTGATTGGCATTGCTCGAGTCACATCTAGATTACTAAGGACCTTAGAAGCCAAGTCGAGCTCAGATGGGGCTGATGAGGTGGATTTGCCCGCTTTCTTATCGATGTCAATACAAACAGTTCTATCATGTATAGATAGAAACCTTAACTGCTTCTCTAGTTTTCTATTTGCTCCAGATCTCCACACGAGGCAAGACCTGATTTTGGTTGCCACGACAGGTAACAAAGGTCATCTGTTCGCTGAAAAGCGGTATTCATTTGAGTCTACCTTTATAGCGGATATAATAAATCACAATAGCGGCATCGTAATCTATGACTTGGTAGATAGAGCAGACTTTGCTAATGACAAACTTTGGAATAGGCTTCTGGATTATAACGATATAGGACCATTTCCCAAGGCACGAATTCTTGCCGTTCCTTTGTGGAATCTCCCTGTAATTACAGGACAGGCAGACGGTATACTGATTCTATATATAGATGCTGATGCAATGTTAATTACCGGAGACAATGCAATGCCACTGTTATTAGCCCATGAACTCAGCGGCTTTCTCAGGTTATGGTACTTGACTATAGATCTCTCAGAAAAAAGATCATATCAGTTAGCAGACAGCCTTGAAGAATTGCGTGATGACAAGATTAAGGAAATCGCCCATGAAATATTGGGACCTATACAGACGATTAATATCTACATGAAGCTTTTGCGCGATATGTTTAAGCAAGACTATGTCTTTGAAATCGTAGATGTTATCGAAAACCAAATCAAGAAGATAGAGGATCGAACAAAGAATTTCATCGAACTAACGAAAATAGCCGGAGGGATTGAGGAAGCCCGGCCTGTATCGAGCCACAAGGAACGACACAATTCGGAGGATGTTTTTGAAAGCGCAATCAACGAAGTACGTAATCTGGCTGAACAGAAGCATATAATCATAAGTCCACAAATAACAGGCATCCCTAATCTTCCTCTTGATCCAGAGCATTTTAGAGATATTGTGCTGAATGTGCTATACAATGCCGTTAAATACTCACACTCTGACACTACTATCGAAATAAATTTCCAAATTATGAAAAGAGATGTCTTTATCTCGTTTATTAATTACGGCATCGAAATCCAGCGGGAAGAACGAGAGAAGATCTTTAGACTAGGCTATCGCTCTAAAATGGCAAGACAGGTCGAGGTCATTGCTTCAGGCATGGGGTTATATATAACAAGAAAGATTCTCCAAAGATACGGGTTTGATATTTATGTTTTGGATAGTGCTTTTACGGGCATAGTGGACGATGGACGTATGTTCAGGAATATAATACAAATGTCGATGTCAATGGACTTAAGCCCTTGAGGTCATATTTGATAACATCTTTTACTCATAAGGCAGGTTGTCTAATGATACTTATTGTTGATGATGACGAGACCTATGCTACGGGTTTGAAGAAGTTATTGGAGTATCAGGGATACAACGATGTTGTAATAGAGACCAATGCTTCTGATGGGTTAAATTCAATTGTGGAGAAACCGCCGGGCCTCATCATCTTGGATATTATGATGCCAATAGGTGATAATTCCGTACTTGTTATAGGAAACCCAGATGGACACTCGTCAGGATTAGCTCTTTTGAAGCAGATGAAGAGACTTGACATTTCATTGGACAATGTATTGATTATATCGGTTAGATGGGAAGAAGATTTCCATAAAGAATTACGTTCATTAGGTCTGAAGCAAGAAAATATTCTGACCAAGCCGGTAAGTGCTGTGGATGTTATCAATAACGTCAAAAGGCTTGTTCAGAGTAGATAAACGCTACATAATAGTGATGAACCTATGACTATGCATAATATTAGACTTTCTTGTCATACAATTACATGGCATCGGTATGAGTTTGAGCAAGCCATTAAAGATATTGCCGAGTTGGGGTATGAAGGTTGCGAGGTTTTTGGATTACAGCGTTTCTATGAGAAAGGTGATTATCTCAAATCAGTTTTTGACAAATACAGCCTAAAGCTCTGCGCAGCATACTTTGGTGGGAGCCTTGTCGACTCTGCTAATATCGAATCAGAAATTAAAAGTGCTCGACTTACTTTAGAATTCCTCCAGGGATTGGGAACAGAAATCATGGTTGTTGGAGCAGGGCGAATAAAACCTACAGGTGTTTCTGTTAGTGATTACAGTGTTCTAGCTAGAAGCCTAAATGAGATTGGCGCATATGCCAACGATTTGGGGATCAGGATATGCTATCATCCACACATGGGTACATTAGTTGAACGCCAAGAGCATATTGATTTGTTGCTCCAGCTAATAGAACCTGATCTTGTGGGGCTGGCTGCCGATTCTGCCCACATTACATTAGGTGGTATGGAGCCTAGCAATTTCTTTGATAAATATAGCAATATCATAAAATATATACACTTTAAGGATCTAAAACATGGCATGTTTGTGGAGTTAGGACAAGGTGAAATCAACTTTCCACGTATATGTGAGCTGCTAAAGAGCAAAGAATATAAGGGATGGATTACAGTGGAGCTTGATACAACACAAAGACAACCTAGAGAGAGTGCTCGAATGAGTTGGCAATATTTAGATAGAATTGGCTTTTAAAATGCATAATCTGTCATGTCATTGCTCTCATGTTTCTGGGTGTGGCGCATTTAAGGCTGATTCATGAAGCCGCTGTTTATAATGTACCCCATAAATGTCATGATAAATGTAGTTCTGATCAACTTCGTTGTTTTCCACTCCTGTAAGAGTATTGCTAATATATCAAGAGCTGATTATTTGATAGCATAGAGAAGCCCCATAATCTGAAAGTTCCTGGCCAGGTTGGCAGAGTAATCAAAAACATATATATGATTATAGCAATCCGCATTCTAGCCTCCTAAAGCTATAGTATACAAGGTTTAAGCGACACAACTAAACCGCATACAGATAATATACCTCTAGATTGCAACTCCGCCAACACAAAACTAATGCCATTCGTGTTTCCTCGGCGTTATCCAGAAGCCGCCCTATAGTCTGTTAGTCTCACCGGTATGGCCGGCGAGACAGTTGCCTGTCCCGCCTCCACTACAAAACCGTGCGTGAAACGTTGGCTTCACACGGCTCCTCAGTAATCCGATCCTTGTCAAGGTTTGCTGCAACCTTGCTGCTTATCCCCCGGTGAATAACCGGTTTCGAGCAAACGAATCGCACGTAAAGAATACCACCCTTTATTGAACGGTTGAAAACTTACCAGAAAAATGCTGTAAACGCTGATTGTTGGTGTAAAACAACTCGTAAATAAATCAACATAAAGAAACGTTGCCATCGTGGTGAGTTTCTTTACAATCCTGGGATGCCAGTACGCTTCAAATAAGTGGCGCAAGTTGACAAACAGCGTTAAGTAAGATAAAGCTGCTTTCTCGCGTCTCTCACGCCAGTATTCTTCCCAATTTTATGCCTCCATAAGCTACGAACTCTATGTTGACAATACTTAAGCAAGAATGTTATTCTACATTCATCGTAAGGCTATTTCTAGTTCAGCTCTGGACTCTTCGGAGACATATTGGACAGATTTGCGTATCCTGATCTTAGAAAATACGACATTGCCATACTGGGTAATCAAGACCGTTATATCCAAATCATTCCTATGGCCAAAAAAGTGTCGTTTTTACCTTTATTAGCCGTTTACCGGCTATGAAAGCCGACAGGTTCCATAGCCCATATGGGTACAGCAAAACCTTCAGTTTCATAGCCAAACCCGTTTTCTAACATCAGGATACGCAAAAGTGTCCAATATGTCTCCGAATAGTCCACAGCTCATGCTTCCAAAAAGGAGGATATTATGATGAGAGTATTCCAATTCTGCTCTATTGTATGCTTAGTTTTTTCCCTTGTTTCATGCGCTTCTGCGCCAGAGAAGGCTGTATCTTTCGCGCAGGAGAAAGCTGCAACACCCACACCAGAGGAAACTATAGTTGGGGAGTGGACGGCGGGGGAAGACATAACTATGGAGTTCCTCAAAGATGGAACCATGAGAGGATCTTTTAGCGGAGAATCGGAGAGCGGAAACTATGAATTCATCGGTGAAAACCAGATGCGAATTACCATTGGCAATGTTAAACCATCGATTTTAGAGGTTCTGATTTCCACAAATAAGCTCTCCTTGACCACTCTCGATGGAAAAATCACGAAATATGCACGCGGCGAATACTTAGAAGAGCTAAAGGCGGCTAAAGAGCTTGAGAAGCTTAATCCGAAAATGATTCTGAACATGGGGCCGGCGGAAGCGTTTAAGAATTTAGCTGCCATCCGAGTTTGCCTGGAGGCATACTTCGCTGAGAATGATACATATCTGGCTTGTCCTACTAATCCCTCTAAATGGGCGGCAGGAAAGGGTGCCTCGACCCCAATTCCCTGGGATGAGGGCACGGCTTTTGACAAGATAGGGTTCCGACCCAAGGGCAATGTTCGGTATCAATATTCAGTAGCCACTGGCGCCAGCGGAATCGCCACAAGTTATTCAGCAACGGCAACAGGTGACCTAGATGAGGACGGTGAGGTTTGGGTGCTCACAATCACCAGTCCAAGTAAAAGACGACGCATATCTGGAGACGACCACTGACTCCAGATATATACATTCCGAAGGTAGCTTGCCACGGCGCTCTCTGCCCTTCTTATTCAGTTGTCAAAGAGCGAATATACTGTTTATTCTGCAACTTGTCAGCATGCGCCACTTATTTGACGGCATCGGGCGTTGGAGCCAAGCAGCTCTCTTATTCTATCTTTGGGCAAGCTATCAGCTTCCATGCCGTCTTCCTGAAGGTCAAATACCTTGATATAGAGGCTGTTTATGAGCAGCTCTGTTATCTCTTTTGTTGCTCTTAATCCAGCTTCATCTGGATCAAGCATCAGAGTCAGCTTTCCATTGGGAGCCAGGGCCCCAATAAGCAGCTCTGCTTGCTCATCAGAAAGCACAGTTCCCATCAAAGCGACAACACTCCTGAATTCTACTTGCCAGAGCCACATCGTGTCAAAAAATCCCTCAACCAACACCAATTCTTGTTCCCCAGTGAATTCCCTTGCTCTGTGGAAATTATAGAGTACCAAGTGTTTCTGGAATTTTGGCGGAAGTTTGTATTTGGATTCACCTTCAGGTGGCTCTCCCGGCCATCTTCCGGCGTAAGCTACCAACTCACCACTCTCATTGTGAATCGGTATAACTATTCTGTCTTTCATCAGACCACGCTTGCAGAAGCCAATTCCGAATTCTTTGATGGTTTCCTCATTCAGACCTCTTTCTTTTAGATATGGATGATTCTGGTCCAGGTCTTTCAGTTCAAAAGTGAGCGGCGGATTTACCGACGATTCTTCGGAATCCGGTGCTTCTGGTTTGGCTGCCGTTTCTTCTGACTTCGTTTCCGTGGGTTCCGATTTCCGCTTTACTTTCTTAGCCAGTTTTTTTGCTTGCTCTAGTCCAAACCATTCCTGTATAAGTAATCCAGCTTGCCTTATGTCTACATCCTCCATTTGAGCCACAAAGTCCAATATATTGCCGCCGTTGCCACAAGCGAAGCAGTTCCATATGTTTTTTTTCGTATTCACACAGAAAGCGTTCTTGTTGGGGTAGCAGAACTGTAGCTGCGATATGATGCAATAGCGATGCTTTTGGCACGTAAAATTTCCCTTTTTGCATTTTGCCCTGGCACTCTTTCAGGAATCAGGCTGTTTTTCGCGCTCAAAATCGGGAATTGTGGCGGAAAACTTCCGATTCTTCCTTTTTTCGGAAATTTTCGATTACCGGCGCATAAGATGTTTTGTATCTCTGAAGCCTTGTTATATCTCAGTTTAAGAGCTTATCGCATCATATCGCAGCTACAGTTCTGTTACCTCTATATCAGGCTTTAAAAGCTTGTGGCGTCTTATCACAGCTACAGTTCTGCTACCCCTCGAAGCACCGAGATCAAGCGATTTGGATGGAGGATTTTGATATTTATTGATGGGCGTTGAGCTTAGTATCGGATGATACTGGGAATGGCTGGTCTCTATTTCGGCTCTCCAGAGAAGGCAAGGCGAATCTAAACACTAACCCAGAGAGACCCGCCCATTGTCGTTAAAAGAGCACCTGCGTACAGGAGATATGCTGGCCTGAATCTGGCGTTTTTCTTTCTGTAAACCAGATCGAGGGTTATCACTGCGAGAATTATCATACCAACCATAAGCACTTTATAGAGCATTAAGCCTTCCTGTAAACCAAATAGATCCATATATCCCCGGACTATTGGATTGGCCTCACGGTAGGGAGTATTCATAAGCCCATACATCGTAAAGTGATAGTCAATAGCGTTGGCTGCGATGTATATTAGACCTGCCACTGTAATCTGAAGCCATCGAAGCCAATTCTCGATCTCAGCCGTTTTTGCGAAAAGCCTGCCCATTTAGTTCACCTCGCTATATAAAACATAGACAATGCCTGATAAATTTCGGTTTACCTGATTAACGGCTTTCTACGGCTAATTGTTTGATCGATCTGGTACCTCGTACAACGGAACGACTCGAACACCGAGAGCAAGCGATTTGAATGGAAGATAAGGATATTCTTTCGTCAGTCTAGCATACGGGGCAGCACAGGCGGCTAAGCCAACCTTCCCTTTACTTCTCTATGATCATGGTCTATAATTGGGCTGACATAGAAAAATGTTCTCCCAGGGCACGTTTCCAATATTTCGTAATACGTGATTCAAGAAGAGCAAACAACGGAGGTGCATGATGATGATGAATTTGATATCGGGTATACACCGCAGACCACTACTTATGTCAATGTGCTTAACCATTCTGTTAGTTACGGCAAGCCATGCCGAGATGCCAGCGGGACTTGTTCTATATCTCTCGTTTGATGACGATTCTAGCGATGTCATCGAGGACCTCTCTGGTAATGGCAACGATGGCGAGAATCATGACGCTCAACCAGTTGAAGGAATCCACGGCATGGCTCTGGAATACAGTGGGGCTACTACGTGGGTCTCCGTAGCAGACGCACCTGATCTGAACTTTGGCGAGGGTGAAGCATTCACAGCCATATGCTGGGCAAAGACCATGGGGCCGCCTTCAGGGCAGGGCAACATCCTGGCCAAGTACGATGTGGACGGAGGCACCACGCCCTTCTATGGTATGTTCCACAATGCCAACAACCAGGTACACGCATATGTCCGCGATGGTGGTGAAGCACTGTTAGACCTGTGGTCGCAGGACGTGATCAATGATGACGAGTGGCACCATCTCGCATTGGTCAGGGATACAAATGTCGGGAATTTATATCTCTATGTGGATGGCAACCTTGACTCTGAGGGTTCAGACCCAAGTGGTGATACATCCAATGATCTGCCGTTGGTTATTGGACGGCATAACGGGGGAGAGTTTCTGGTGGGCATGGTGGATGAAGTCATGCTGTTTCGCCGTGCCCTCAGCGCGGATGAAGTGATAACGTCAATGACACCCAGCGAATTTCTGGCTGTTCGCTCCGCAGGCAAGCTCGCTATCACCTGGTCACAGATAAGGAGTGAATAGGCATTGTAGAACATGCCGCCAGCTCGTTGGTATCGAGAAAGCGCTACTTGCCAACAAGCCGGCGGCATGTTCTACTTAATGGCGGAAAACCACTAATCCTCTGCCGGTACAGCTTCACTGATCGCAACCCCAGGTTCACTGATTGTAACCTCTTGCGCGACGAACCGTGTGCTATGCAGCTTGTTTAGTGCCAGCGCATTTACAGGTAGTGGGGGTCAGGGAGTAACGGAGAAAAAAACAACGATCTTCCGGAATCCCTTGATCTTCCATGGATTCCCCATGTGTTGAGTAAATGACAGCAGATCGCAGGAAAGCCGCTTGCTATCAGTATTTATAGATAAGAAAACGGACGTATAGAAATCCAATATATTGATAAGAAAAGGTAGACTTTCTTATGTAGAAAGTGTAAAGTTTTGCGGTTTGTAATCTCGCGGCATGGCCTAGACGCGAAACAACTGTTCGGCTCGTCACTTTCTAAAACATTGCATAATCAGCGTTCATGGAGAAAAATAGTGCATTTATACTTTTCTTGCGTAAAAAGGATCGTTTATTATATAAGAATTATGTCATAGAAAACGGTAGTCAACAATATAAGATTTCTTATAAATTAAGTCTGAATAGACGTTTTGACGTAAGTTTTTGGAAATTGCGCCGTTTTGCAGAATTCTGACAAACGGGAGCCACTCGGCGGCTGGCACAAATCTCCGTTGAAAGTGCTACTGGAAAGTGTTTGTCACCTTTCGTGACGTGAATTTTTCGCAATAACATGCCATTTTATGGGTGAAATGCAATGGGAAAGCGTAGGTTCACTTCACAGAAGGGACATTCTGTGAAGTGTTTCTAACGGGAGAACTAAATGAAAACCGAGAAGCTGGCCCCCGGTTTGTAATGGTCTCCCAGGTATCAGATCTCGACATCTCTTCTCAGTGGGCGCAGCAGTCGTGGAAGGGACACCGGCCAAGGGTTATCACCGCCATACGAGATGGTATTTCTCTGTGATATATAGGATAACGTGAGTTCGATATAAGAAAATGGAACTCCTTCTGCTATAATATAAACAGTCACGAATTGTTTATGAACAGAAAGGAGTTCGCGTTCAGGTCTCATAATTTCCTGAGCAATAAAAAATGGATATATTGCTTCTCACAAAACATCAGAATCACCAGCTAATCATCAGGCAACATATAATGAGTGGAGCGCCCGGCTCCCCTCTTTACGAGGAGTCCGCTGTCTACTAGCTGGGTAAGACGTTTGTGTGATGTATCATTGCACTGTTCCACGACCTCCTATACAGAATTGTGCATCCCGATGTGAGAATCGTGAACTGCTAATTCTAGGTCTGACCGTATCCGTCTTGTGGATGTTTATGTTGGCCAAATGCTTGCTTTTACTGATGTTTACACCAGAGACGATTTTTTCTCAGATCGGGATGCACAAAAGTGTCCAAGAGGTTGTGGAACAGTGCATATGGTTACCTTAATGACGCTTTTCGCTTCGAGTAGCCAACTGGTCCTATTTTGACAGTAATATCGCCTCGAGGTTCAGTAGAGATTCCTTACGCTACCCCATGTTGTCGAGAGCTTGCCAGACGAGTCAACGGCTTGTGATTCTTCTGTAACAAATACTGTATAAGCGCAATCGTTGCCGCTTGTATAGGTATGGAATTCACCCGGTGGGAAGATGTCTTTGGATACCCATACCTCATAGTTCAGATCCGCTCCTCCTTGGGGCCCCCAAACGAATATATCTCCTTCTACCAATTTGTAGTCCTCTTTCAACCAATCTGTTGGATCATGGGGGTTTGCCCATTCGCCTTGCTTATACCACAGTATATAAACTCGACATGAAACAGGCAGATTAAAGACAATGTCTACGTCAGGCGTCTCCCTTACACTCTTAACAGGACACCGAATGAAGGTATAACTGCCATCAGTATATTTTTCAGGTACATCCTTGAAAATGTGATCTCTATCAGTGAAAACTTTGATTTCATTGTCAAGCTCTTCCAGTTCATATATCCCCGCGGCGTTGTCCTCCACTTTGACCTCAATCACGTCTGCCAAGGTATGCATTTCAAAGAGAGCTAACACACCTAAGGCCAGAAGCAATGAAAATGTAATCCTCATCGTCTGTAACTCCTCTTCGTGAATTTAACGGTTATTATATCAGTCTTCACTCCAATTCGACTCCCTGATGGGCAAGCTCCTTTCGTAGAGCCGGGATGTCCATATCTCTTACTGTCATCTTCTGAGCGCAGCAAACCGCGGCCGCTATTCCCGCAGCCTGTCCCATTGTCATCATGGTGCGAGATAACCGGCAGGAAGATGCCGCAATATGCGTAAAACTCGCCGATCTACAAGCTATCATCAGGTTCTCTGTGTTCTTCGGCAGAAGGCACCTATACGGCACTCCATAAGCTCCATTGGGCACTTCATACAGTTTGCTCTTGGGACCGTGAACATCCACTGCATGATCGGTGATAGCAATGATATCCTCATGCTCCTGATTTTTCACCCCCTGGAGGACATCATTTTCAGTTAGCATATGTTCCCCCACGATCCGACGCGTTTCACGGACGCCGATCTCCGGCGCTACGCCGGAAATAGACCACGTTTCGTAGCCGCGCTCCGTTTGCATCCAGTAGAAATTGTCGTAGACCAAACCTACTGCCTCTCTTAGCATTCGGCTCAGATCCGTATGGAGCACAGCGTTGCCAGGAATCATATTCACTGCATTGATAAGCACATCTCCATTTGCACAGGGAAAGAAAGCCGTACCCCCCGGACAACTGCCTTTGGAAACGTGGGTCGGCAGGAAAGGCTCCTGCTTTTGACCCGTATCCGTGATGCGATACATGAGTGTCAATCCATTGAGGTGCATGCCCGGCTTTTCAGGGGCGTTCGGCTCATTGAATTCTGACTTCGCATCTTCTCCCATACGATACTCGCATCCTGCAGCGACACAAAGATGACCGTCTGCCGTACAATCAATGAATATGGGTGCTTCTATTTTCAGCAGATTGCCTCCACAAATGCACAGTATGGACTCTACTCTACGACCATCCATGACCACGTCGTAGAACGTCGTACCAAAGAGAATTTGACATTTGCCGGTGTTCTCAAGCATCTTCGTAGTCGCCAGCACGAAAGAGTGAGGTTCCCAGACCAGACTTTTCCCTCCGACTCTCGGCTCTCCCTCTCTGTATTGCTTGATAGGAGTTGCCATTGGATCTGCGTCCATGACATCCCACAATTCTCTGGGAATGCCGCCGCCACCGCGACTCGGTTCCCAATTATGCACCCAAGCCACAGTGCTGTTGCCGCCAAGAATCTGATTTTTCTCGACGAGAATAACGTCTGCTCCCATTCGGGCGGCGGCCAAAGCAGCACCGAAGCCTCCACTACCTCCGCCAACTACACATACGTCCGTTCTGAGTATTTCCATATTTCCCCTCATTTCAATCTCCTCGCGACGAGTATGACAAATACTGCGCCGCGGAATGAATTCGGAAAATGCCATTGCCGCGGTTCCACCAAGAAAGAAGGAAAGAAATTCCCTTCGAGAGAACTGGTAATTCATTTTCCCTCCAACCGTGGACGCCGCGTAAACCAAACCCTATCTCCCAACCTCATACATAATACCGTGGCAGACCTTGGCTTCCATCTCCCATAGCCGCACAACTTAGTCGAGTTTTGCCACATCAGCTTCGCCTGGTGAACTTGTTGGCGAAGATGTTGAGCATCATTCCTGTTTCCTGCCAATCATCGACCATCTTGTTTAACTCATTAAGATATTTCATCATGAATATGGCCGCAGTCCTCCTGTTCTTCCTCTGGTTTTCGTATGAGGAGGCCGTCCCAGTAAGAATGGAAGAACAAAACCAGTCGCAGAAGGAGACCATTCCAAACCAGGGGCTGGAACATTTTTTTGTCTTTTTGTCAACATTACTTCATAGACCCTCCCCCCTTATTCTTTCATAGGATTTTCTTACATCCTCATCAGTAAGACGGGTGTATATC
>SDBS01004600.1_pt1 | contig 13489 bp, 12 predicted proteins | sample 2277091 | NCBI WGS metagenome assembly SDBS01 (sample SAMN10404972, study PRJNA504765) | marine sediment metagenome | isolation source: marine sediment core GS10_PC15, 163 cmbsf | place: Arctic Ocean: Southern Knipovich Ridge | collected 2010 | reverse complement strand
CAATCTCTGCCAATTCCAGCATATAGGTGGCCTCCACTGCCTCCTGCAATTCGTGGTTATAGACCTTGACGTCGATCACCTGCATCCGGGGCAACAGGTCCTCACGAAGCTCTCGGAATCTGGCCAAAGCACGGGATAGGCTTTCTTCTGAACGTCTGTGCCCTATCTCTTCTGCCATCACTTCCTTGACCGCTCGCATCAAAACCAAAGGCCGGATCCTGTTCCTACTTGGCGCAGTGAAGCTTGTGATACGTTCGATTTCTTCCTCGACATCTTCTTTTGAAAGCTCGATTTGGTCAACCGCTTCGACGAACTCAGCCGCATATCGTCCTGCTCTTGCCCCAAAAACCTGAGTCTCTGCCAGGGCATTGCCAGAGTTCCGATTGGCTCCGTGAACATTGCCTGAGACCTCACCCGCTGCAAACAGCCCAGGGACAGATGTCTCACATCGTTCATTGATCCTCACTCCACCTAATGTGAAGTGTGTTGCCGGAAGAACCTCCAAGGGCTCACTGAAAATGTCAAAACCAAGATCCTGGAGATTGTTGTAGGGCAGGGACTTCAGCCGCTCCAACATGCGAAGTATCTCATCACGCGGTTTGGGTGACTTGGCAACGTCGATATATACGCCGCCATGCGGCGTACCACGACCTGCTTCTACCTCTTCGAACATCAATCGTGACAGTACATCCCTGACTGGTATCTCGCCTTCTGGCAGAAATGGCTCCCCCAGACCGTTCAGCATCGGAGCCCCAACATATTTTGGATTTACGAGGCCTTCATGTTGCACAAGGGTTCCGTCGATCTCCTCAGGCCACACCACACAACTGGGATAGTACAGCATCATCTCCATGTCGACCAGATGGGCTCCCATACGGTAAGCCATAGCCGCTCCCTCACCGGTTAACCCAGGCTCGGTATCCGTTCGGTTCCACAGTTCAGGATAGCCCCCGGTGGCCAGAATGATGGCTTTGCCCCGAAAGACAACAAACCTTCCGGTTCTCATATCCAAACCTATCGCTCCATAGGCATGCCCGTCCCTGGCCAGCAAGCGCGTAACAACTAGATCGGCGAACACATCAACTTGTGGATGCCGCTTAACCTCGTTGCGCAGCCCTATCGCCATTCCATAGCCAGCTCCGCTAATCACTAAATTCCGCTCATAGCTGTGGCCTGGGTGCACAACCTGTAGAAACCCTCCCGTCTCCTCATTCTTGGTGAACTTGACCCCATACTGTTCCAAATCATACGCTTTCTCGGAGGCTTCTTCAACCAACACCTTGATCAGATTCTGGTCCCCCAAGTGCCGGCCTTCTTTCACTGTGTCTTGGAAGGCGATTTCTGGGCTGTCGCGGGGGTCTTCCATCGCAACCGCCGCCTGGAATGATGGGCAAGCCATTGAGGTCGCCCCGCTGCGGCCTATCTGCGCCTTGCAGAGTAGAGCAACTGTCTTTCCACACAGAGCAGCTTCGATTGCCGCCCGCATCCCGGCACCCCCGGCCCCAACAATCACAATATCGGTGTCTTTCGTCTCGAAAGTGTACATCTTTGATTTAGAATTCCTTTCTCGCAAAGGGCTGTGAAAGTGTACCGTCGGGCGCTATGGACCATTCCCATACGAGCCGGGCAACTGGCCCTCAAACGCGAAAGCGGTTAACGAAGTAATGTCGTCATACAGTGTTCGACTTTGTTGCGCTTGGCAGGCAATGAAACCTATCGGTGGCTGTATGATCAACTGTTCAGGATTCCGACGAACTCCTCTAGCCCAAGTGCCTCCAGCCTTTCGCGCTGAGGCACGCCCTCTTCCGGGTCCCAGCCCATTAGTTCGTAGTACATATGGCGCGCGCGCGCGACTGCCTCGGGCGTGGGCGCAATTCCCGCCAGTGGCCCCTCTTTGAAGGCTTCGAAGAACCGCTCCGGCAACTTGTCGTCAGCTGCCACAATACCCTCTCTTAGGTTGAACAGACGAGCCAAGGTTGCCGCACGTTCACCCAGATGCAAGACTTCTTCAACGTCAACGTCCCATCCGCTGATCCCCTCCAGTGCGTCGGCAATGTGCGGGTAATGGTATGGCTCGAATTGGCAGATAACGGCACAATCCAGCGCGTGCATGAAGTTTGTATGATAGTAGAAGGCTTTCATCTTCTCACTATCTAGGACGTACGGATCCATGGGCTCCGTGATACCGAAGACACCCAGACGCTCAATGGGGTTGCCTGGGGACTCGAAATCCATATCATGGAAATTGTGACAATGGTCAGCCCCAGTTGGTGACACCTCGTACCCGACACCAAGCGCGAATTTGGCACGTGGCTCGTGCATAGGTAATTCGAGTCCCTTGACATGTATCGTGCACTGTTCAGCGCCGTTGCCAATTTCCTTGGCCAGCCTGGCACTCCCTTCAGCCAGCCTGTTTCCAAATCCCTCACGTTTCACGATCATTTCAACCGCATTGACCATCGCAGCTGCGTTTCCAAACTGCAAATCCAGCCCACCAGTGTCTTCTCGGGTCAGAATGCCCTTCTCAAAGCACTCCATCACAAAGGCGATCGTGGTACCGGCGGAGATTGTGTCAATCCCATAAGCATTACAGATTTCGTTGGCTTTGGCAATTGCTGCGTAATCGTTTACGCCACAGTCGGAGCCAAATGCGCCAAGGGTCTCATACTCAGGCCCACCATACGTTCGATCAATGACGTATTCCCCTTCTCCCTCCACGAGCTCAGTTGTCACCTTGCAAGAGACGGGACAAGCAGGGCAAGTGTCTCGCGCGACGATCCTAGTGTCAAGCCACGTCATATTGTCAATCGCCTCTGCATGCGGAAACTGGGGATCCTGGAAATTACGTGTCGGTAGAGTACCTCCCTCATTGAGCGGTATAACGCTGCTACCAGTGCCTGCTTCGACAAAAAAGGAAGCAAGTGGTCGCTCTCGGTAATTGTCGGCCAACCACTTGCTGACACGTTTGACCGTCTCTATGTCTGCGGCACCCAAGGTTGCAGTTCCGCGCACGGCAACCGCCTTAAGATTCTTCGACCCCATCACGGCACCAAGGCCGGTCCGTCCAGCAGCTCGATTGGCATTGTTGATGATACAGGCATAGCGGACCAGCTTCTCGCCAGCAGGACCAATCTGCGCCACTCGGATCCGGTCATCGCCCAATTCCGAGCGTATGGCCTTCTCCACATCTGCGGTGAGGCGCCCCCACAATTCCCTCGCGTCACGAATCTCAGCTCGCCCATCGTTAATCCATAGATAGACCGGTGTCTCAGCCCGTCCAGTAACAACCAGGGCATCGAATCCGGCTCGCTTGAATTCACTGCCCCACCAGCCGCCTGCTTCGGCGCTTCCCAAGGCTCCCGTGAGGGGTGATTTGCCCCCTACGCCGTGGCGGCCAGATCCTGGCAGACCGGTTCCGGTCATGACACCGGGTGCAAAAATCAACAAGTTCTCCGGTCCCAAGGGGTCTGCGCCCTTGGGCAACTCATGCAACAGATAGTAGCAAACCATGGCTCGCCCACCAACATAGGTCCGGTAGAAAGTCTCGCCAGGTTCTTCCACCCTCATGTCTCCCGTTGTGAGATCTACATGAAGGATCCGCCCATTGTAGCCATGCCGAGATCTCTGCTTGATCCGGTCATACGGAACACTCAGAACTTTTCCAATCATCCCCTATCTCCTTTCACTCATTAGAGTTGCCAGAAATTGCAGGCAATCACGAATCGATCACTGGGCGTCCATTCCCATATCAGAGACAGCATTCAATGCCGCTTCAAGGGTTACTTGATTACTGGTCATGACCAGAGATGGGAAAGACCGCCGCAGTTCCGGCGAAGCCGCCATCGCTCTGAAGTTTGTGCAGGAGACAAACAGACCATCAGCCTCTGCCGGGTCTACTACATCAAGGGCGAAGGCAACAATCTCCGAAGGAGAGACTTCGCTGATAGCAAAGTTCTCCGAAACACCCATCCCGTGGATTGACGTTACAAGTAACCCATCGTCCTCAAGACTCTTCTTGATCTTATCGTTTAGGTCTTCGATGTAGGGAGTGATTACGGCTACCCGTCGAAGACCCTCTTTGGCGAGTGCACGACGAACCGCAGAGATGACACTTATCACCGCCACGCCTGTCTGATCGGTGATAGCCTGGCGAAGTTGACTGTCATATGCATTGCCACGTAGAGCGCCAGCACTGGTACACCCAAAGACGATGACGTGCGGCCTTGCCGTCGCGACATCGCGAGCTGCAGGCATAACGAATTCATCGAGCATCCTGCTCTCTCCCGCAACCGTGGTGTCCTCCATGAACATCCGTGCCGTGTGAACACTAACCTGCGAGGGCAAATTGCGATAGAAATCCGCTTCCATCACCACGTTCGATGATGGGATCAGTAAGCCAATCCGTTTCGTTCCGTTCATCGTTGTCCTCTCAGATCCTCGCCAGTTTCTTATCCTCGGTTACAGAGTCTCAGAGATCGGCTCCAGAACAGGGGTAACCCCAATCTCGGTAGCTAACCTATTCAACGCTTGCCAGACATCGTCCGGCAGGCTAATCCGTTGGCCGCTAGCCTTCCATTTCTCATATTCCGGTTCGCCAGGCACATAGACCCTCGTGACCCCTTCGGCCAGTTCTGATGACTTCAAAGCACGCACCATCTCCGCAATGCGCCGCTCGAACAATTCTATCGGAATGAAGCTGGACACGTTGATTGCTGCGAAGAAATGACCCACTCGACCAGGCTCAGTGTATGGCTCCAAATTGTTAACTTCTTGACCGAATGCCCCGCCGGACAGGACTCCCGACAGAATGTCGATCAGAAGAGCAATTCCGTAGCCCTTATGACCCCCAACAGGCAGAAGCATGCCTTCCAAGGCCGCGTTGGGGTCCTGCGTGGCGTGGCCTTTCTTGTCACAAGCCCAACCGAGGGGAATGCTGTCCCCCGTTGCGGCTGCATCGATAATCTTCCCCAGTGCGGCGACACTAGTTGCCACGTCCAGTACAATTGGAGTTTCGGGCGCTGGAACCGCGTATGAAATAGGGTTGTTGCCATAACAGGGAGTCGTACCACCCCAGGGAGCCATGGTAGGTCCAATGTTGCTCATAGCGAATCCTATCATTCCCTCGCGCGCTGCAGCTATGGAATAATAGGCAGCAGCGCCAAAATGATTAGAGTTCCTGACCCCAATCAGCCCCACGCCCCCCTTGTGCGCTTTACCAATCCCCAATTCCATGGCCTGCAAGCCAACTACCTGGCCTAACCCGCTATCGCCATCGAGTAGCGCCGTGGTTGGCGTATCAGAAATAAGGCGAATGTGCGGCTTAGTGTTGATCCCTCCCGCCATTAATCGTCTAGCGTAGATCGGCAAGTAGTTGATACCGTGCGTGTGTACACCCCGCAGGTCTGCCTCAACTAACGTGTCGGCTGTGATCGCAGCGTGGTCATCCGGCACGCCCAACCCGGTCAATACATCAGTCGCGAACTTCCGAAGTTGTTCCCCCTTGACGATCACAAGGCCACCGATCTGGTCACTCGCATAATGCCTTACTCGAGGTCCTTCCGTTTTCCCGTTTTCGGATAGGCTTTAGCTGGCCGTTCTACCGCAATAAAGCAACCCCTGGATTCTCATTTTGCTTTCGTTATTCGATAGGGCCACTGACTCTCCCAGATGAAGCCCAGTTGGGCTCGCGCCAAGTCGCCCACTGGGCGGATCTGGAGCTGGACGCCGTGGCCTTGTTGTTCGACTTCGCCTACTTGATGAGGTACCCCCCATCACAAACCACGCATTCGCCCACTACGGAACTGGCATCGTCCGAAGCTAGGAATGTAACGGCACCAGCGATCTCTTCCGGCTTCAAGAACCGGCCAAGGGCCATCTTTGCCATCCGCTTCGGCGCTTCCTCCGGGTCCTCAGTTTGTCCAACTGTCAATGGGGTGGGGACAATGCCTGGCGCCACACAGTTGACATTGATCCCGTGTCTTGCCAATTCAAGAGCGGCCACGCGGGTGTACAGCCACACCCCTGCCTTTGAGGCGCAATAGGCGGCGTGGTCCTCCGTAGCGGTGAAGGAACTCACTGAGGCAATATTGATCACGTTACCTGGCATTCTTCGATCCAGCCACGCCTTTGTCACCGCCCTGGTACAGTACATCACACTATTGAGGTTGGCATTGATTACCTCATGCCACCACTCATTCGGAAACCCGTGAACCTTGGCCTCCTTGAGGATTCCGGCGGAGTTGACGAGAATGTCCACAGTGTCAAACTCGTCGAGTGTCTCCGCCACCATGGTGTCCACGGCGTCGGAGTCAGTCACATCGGTTGGCCTGACCAGCGCAGTCCCACCTTCGCCCTCAACGAGAGCGGCGGTCTCTATGGATCCAGACTCGTTGATGTCAACGACCACGACCTTGGCGCCTTCCTGGGCAAATCGGACGCATATCGCCCTCCCAATCCCACTTGCCCCGCCGGTGACGATTGCCACTTTGTCCTTGAGTTTCATCGTTCAACCCCTCTGGTTCGAATGGGGATGTGAAGAAAACACTGATTCCTACTAGGTATCAGGCAAATGGGCGGCCTAGGGTTGATCCCCCCACGTACCAGTCCCCCAGGCTCACGGCTCTAGAACAACCTTTAGACCCTTCTGATGTTCAACGATATCAAAACCACGCTCCCATTCAGCAAGCGGTAGCGCATCCGAGACCAGCGGCTCCGGACTCACCAAGCCACATCTCATCAACTCGAGTGCCCTGACGTAGGAGCTTGGTGTCGAGGCGAACCCGCCCGTGACCTGGACTTCTTGGTAGACGACATCGTCGATCTCCCAGGTGATTGGTTTGCCAACCAGACCGATTTGGGTATAGCATCCCCCTCTTCGCACATAGCGCAGACATGCCTGCGCCGAAGCCCCGGAACCCGATGCCTCAAACACCACGTCAGCTCCTTCGTTGTTGGACATCTCCAGGATATTCGCCCGGGGGTCTTCTTTTTCGACATTGATCGTTACGTCGGCTCCCCAATCTTCCGCCATCTTCAGCCGCTTCTCATCCCTTTCCAAACCGCAGACCACAACTGTGGCACCCGATGCCTTCGCCACCTGCATCGTCAACAACCCGATGGCACCAGGGCCGGAAACCACCACAACATCACCCGGTGAAATGACCGTGCATTCAGTTGCGCTATGCACCACGCACGCCAATGGCTCGGTCAACGCCCCTGCCAGGAAGCTAATCCCTTCGGGCAAGAGGTGGACGTTCCGTTCGCGAACGACCATGAACCTGGTAAATGCCCCGTTCGCCTCTGAGCCTAATGATCTTCGCTCCGGGCAAAGGTTTTCACAACCGCTCAGGCAGAACCGACAGTGTCCACAGGTGTAAGCATAGGTCTCTGACATCACCCGATCGCCTGGTTTGAAGCGATCCGCGCCTTCTCCCGTGGCTACTACCGTCCCCGAGAGTTCATGTCCTAGGACCACCGGCGGCGTACACGGAAAGTGGTCGTAGTAAAGGTGAATGTCGGTGCCACAGATGCCAGCACTTTTCACCTCTATCTTCACTTCGCCAGGCCCAGGCTCCGGCTCAGGCAATTGGTCCAGTTCAACGTGCCCCACGCCGCGAGCCTTCTTGAGCAACCCCGTCATCATAGAAGCCATAAATCTCTCCTTAATAGGAATCACTGTCCTAATCTGCTATGAAGTTCTACCTCTGCCCAGGGAGTCTCGATCAGGTCGACCAAACCCTGCATGAACAAGGCTCCCACAACTCCATCCAAAACACGGTGATCCGCAGCCAGGGTCAGATAAGCTGTTGGACGCACCACTGGCCGGCCTTCATGGGCCACCACCCTGTCCTTGATGGCCCCGACAGCCAGAATCGCACACATCTTTCAAGCGGCCAATACGCGATGCACAGCCTCGATTATCCTATTCTCGTCAGGCAAGTACGTCTGTTCCAAGCTTGGGCTAAAAGGAACCGGCGTATGTGGTGCTGTTACCCTCTCGATAGGAGCCTCCAGGTGGTAGAAAGCCTGCGAGGCCACCAGAGCAGCGATGTCTGTGGCGATGCTACAACGTGGGGTATCCTCATCGACCACCACCAGCCGTCCTGTCTTGGTCACTGAGTTAACGATGGCATTCTCGTCCAGCGGGGAGAGCGAGCGCAGGTCAACCACTTCCACATCTATCCCTGCCGTCGCCAACTTCTCGGCCGCTGTCAGGGCCCGATGGACCAAATACGAGTAAGTCACGATGGTCACGTCAGCACCCTCTCGCTTGATCTCGGCCTGCCCCAAGCGGATTGCATAGGCCTCCTCAGGCACCTCCCCCCGCATGTTATAGAGCATCTTATGCTCGCAATAGATCACGGGATCATCGTCACGGATCGCTGAAATCAACAAACCCTTGGCATCGTACGGCGTCGCTGGAGCGACAACCTTCAGGCCTGGCACGTGGGTCAGGATGGAGCACCACGCCTGGGAGTGGTGCGCCGCCGCGCCAATCCCAGCCCCGATGTTGGTCTTGACAGTCAGCGGCACGCGGAACGTCCCGCCATACATGTAGCGCATTTTGGCAGCGTGGTTGAGCAATGCGTCGGCACAGACCGTCATGAAGTCAATGAACATGAGGTCGGCCACAGGACGGAGCCCGGTAGCAGCAGAGCCTACTGCCATGCCCATATATGCCGCTTCGCTGATGGGGGTATCGATCACTCGATCGGCACCGAACTCGCGTATCAAACCTTTGGTCGTTCCAAAAGCCCCGCCCCAGGCATCGAGGATGCCCTCCTCCTCCTTCCCCGCCCCACCGGCGATATCCTCGCCCAGCACGATCACCTTAGGTTCGCGTCGCATTTCCATCAGCAGTGCTTCGTTAATAGCTTTGAGGTAGCTGATTTCTCTCGTTGTCATCTACATTATCCTATCCATAGACATCGGAGTACGTGGCTGCGGAGTCCGGCACCGGGCTGGCCTCGGCATAACTGATTGCATCAGCAATCTCATTCAGGACGGCTGCGTCAATTGCTTCAAGCTCCTCTGGTGATATAGCTCCGGCTTCCAGGACTGCGCGCTTGAAACCTTCAATTGGGTCTCGTTCTGTTCGAAAGTAGTCCATTTCCTCGGACGTACGATACTCCTGCGCATCTCCCTCATAGTGGCCTCTGAAGCGGTAAGTGCAGGCCTCCAGCAGAGTCGGGCCTTCCCCCTGGCGCGCTCGGCCCACAGCCTCGCCCGCAGCTTCGTGAACTGCAAAGACATCCATACCGTCGACTTTCACCCCTGGCATGCCGAAAGCCACCCCGCGATCTGCCACGGAATCCACAGCTAGGGCGTAGGACTGGGGAGTTGACTGGGCATATAGATTGTTTTCACACACAAAAATCACCGGCAATTGCAGGACCGTTGCCAAGTTTAAGGATTCCAACACGGCGCCCTGATTGATCGCGCCGTCACCAAAGAAGGCTACTGCCACTTGGTTCGTGCGGTTGAATTTGGCGGTCAAGGCCGGTCCCAAGGCCAAGGCTACGCCCCCGCCAACGATGGGTACGGCACCGAGAACGCCCTTCGCGGGGTCGGCCATGTGCATGGATCCCCCCTTGCCACCGCAGACACCCGTCTGACGGCCATACACCTCAGCCATCATTCCCTTAACATCCATCCCCTTGGCAATACAATGACCATGGCCCCGGTGAGTAGAGGTCAGGTAATCGTCGTCCCCCAGGCGGGCGCAGACGCCCACCGCAACCGCTTCCTCGCCTATGTACAGGTGCACCCAACCCGGTATCTTCCCTGCGGCGAATTCCTTGCCTACCCGCTCCTCGAATCTCCGAATCTTGACGAGGGTCTCGTACATCCAGACCAGTTCATTCTTGCCAATCTGCAGAATCTTCTTGGCCCCGTTGGGACCGGTCTCTGCACTCTCGGCCACCTTGACCTCCTCCTGGTCACTAGCCGCTGACCTAGTCATTCGCGTCCTTCTTCCAGATAGTAGCGCCCTTCTTCGTCCCGAGACAAGCTGTGCCCCTCGCGTACTTCGCTCCAAGCGAGCATAATCTCACGATAGCTCCTCTCCGGGAACTCAGTGAGCAAGTCATAATAGAAGATGGGTTTGCCTCGCAGCCTTGTGAGGACCTCTGATGTCAATTCGCCCGGTTCCAGAGACATGGGTATTCCTTTCGCTTACGTAGCAATCAAGCCAGCACAGCTCGGGCGTCCACGACCACTGCCCCCTTCTCGTGGACAATGACTGGATTCAAGTCAAGCTGGATGATCTCAGGGTGCGTCCTAATCAACTCAGATGCACGCCACAGAATATCAGCCACAGCAGCTATATCCTTCGGTGATTCTCCCCGGTAGCCGGTGAGCAAGGGAGCGCTTTTCAGCGAAACAATCATGTCTTGCGCATCTTGACGGCAAATAGGAATCAGTCGAAAACAGACATCCTCCAGCAGTTCGGTGAAAACCCCTCCCAGACCAAACATGATCACAGGACCAAAGTGTGGATCAGTCGTCGCCCCGATGATCACCTCGACCCCCGGCTTAGCCATCTCTTGCACGCTCACCAGTGCGCTGGGATCGATTGTCCTGGCCACCGCCAGTATGTCCTGGTAGGCTTCGTCCACCTCGGCCGCGTTGCGAAGACCGAGCCTGACCCCGCCTGCGTCGGACTTGTGGACTATCCTAGGCGAAAGGGCTTTTAGCACAACTGGATAGCCAATCTGCTCTGCCAGCTCCACGGCCTTCTCCGCGGTGACAGCCCCCAGGCAAGCGGTCGTTGGTATTCCATATTCCTGCAGGAGCCTCTTAGCCTCGCTCTCTGGAAGATGCTGACATTGTGCTTCCCCGGCCCGGCTAAGGATCGCTTCGACGTTATCCAAGGTGCTCAACCTTTGTGGTGTTCGTGGCGTATTGAGCCAGGGCTGCTGCACCCCAGGCTGCCTCAGCCACATCGCTGTAAATCGGTATGCCTGCACTTTGAAACTGCTCGAGATAGATGTCTCGCCCAGCCTGCGTGGCAATGTGGCAGACGATAATCGGCTTTGCCACGGCCCTTTGAGCGCTCACCAACTCGCGTACCGGAAAGCGCCGATTCTTGTGCTCTGTGTTGATGGCGATGAGAATATCGACATTAGGGTCCTGCAAGACGATTTCTGCTACTTGAGCATAGCTATCTGCAGAATAGCCGATCAACGCTGCATCAAGTGGGTTCTTGACTACGACAGCAACGTCCTGAAAGATCACATCCAGGCGATCGCGAGTCTTATTCGTAAACGGCTCCAGCCGGCAACCGAGTCGATCCAGTTCGTCGACCATGACGATGCTGGGCCCTGCAGTCGGCGTGAACAGCCCGATTCTGTTCCCGGCCGCCGGTGGCGAAAGCGAAAGGGCTTTGCAAGCACTGACCAGTTGACTGACACTATCGACAACGAGCAAGTTGAACTGCTCAAAGATGTCCTGATACATCTTGGGCTTGCCTGCCATGCTGCCGGTGTGGGTCAATGCACATTGCTGTGCCAAACCAGACGTACCGGCTTTGAAGACAATTACCGGCTTGTGCCGAGCAACTTCTGCCGCCAGCTCTACGAAGTCTCGGGCCCGTTCGATACCCTCAATGAAGACGGCGATCACTTTGGTCGTCTCGTCTCCCGCCAGATACTGCAGACAGTCTACTACTTCAAGAGTGGCCCGATTGCCTACGCCAATCCACTTATTGATCGTCACGCCTTCATCCATCGCTTTAGTGACAATCATTTGCCCAACTCCACCACTCTGGCTGATCACAGAGATGGCTGACTGCTGTGCATTGTCAATCTTGATCGGCCAAAACGTCGCGTTCAGGTTGGCCCGACTGTTAAAGATCCCCAATGTATTTGGACCAAAGAGGGCCATCTTGTACTGGCGGGCTACTGCTGCCAGCCGTCTCTCCAGGGCGAGGCCCTCCTCCCCCATCTCTTTGTAGCCGCCGGCCATGCAGACGACGCCTTTGACCCCACGTTGGCCGCATTCCTCCACCATGTCAACGGTAGCGTACTGGTTGAGGGCAATGATTGCTAGGTCAATTGGGCCATCAACCTCGGCCAAGCTTGGATATACCCGCTGTCCGAGTACCTCCTTGTTTCGGGGATGGATCGGATAGATCGGCCCCTCAATCCCTCCCAACAGTAGGCTCTCCAACACGCAATAACCCACACGCTCAGGCTGGTTCGTCGCGCCTACCACCGCCACACCGTGGGGATTCAACGCCCTATCAAAAGTCTCAACTTCCTCTTGACTTAACATGTGCTTTGCGCAGCCCATCTTTCCAGCCTAGCCCAATTCTCGTCAACTTCCCGCTGAATTATGTCCACCCCAGAATGAGGCCTGTCGTCTGCAAAGAGGTGATGGAACCGACCCTGTACCGAGAGATACTCAGCCACCGGCTTTGGGGGCTTGGTGCGATATTGAAGTGTCACCCTTGTACCATCTTCAACCTCGTACAACGGCGCAAACCGAGTCTCCACTGCCAGTCGAGCCACCTCAATGGACTGGCTCTCTGGAAAGCCCCACCGATAATTGCATGGGGTTAAGATATGGAGATAAGTCGGCCCATCCGTTTCTACCGCCCGCCGTAGCTTTCTCATCAAATCAATGTTATGCGCCACAGAGGCATTAGCGACATAAGGAATGCCATGAGCGGCCATGATACGCACCATGTCCTTCCGTCGCTTCCAAAGCCGTTGTTCCCCATCTCGATCCGTTCCAACCGGGGTCGTGCTCGTCCGAGCGTGCCCAGGTGTCGAGCCAGACCTTTGGCCGCCTGTATTCATGTAACCTTCATTATCGTAACAAACATAGACGAACCGATGCCCTCTCTCCACAGCACCTGACAGCGACTGGAGGCCAATGTCAACAGTTCCACCGTCTCCTGCAAGACCAAGTAGGTTTACCCCATCTCGTTGACTCTTTGCCTTGAGACCAGCGTCGATACCAGATAGCATCGCTCCTGTAGCTGGCAGTAGGCTGTGAATGAAGGGTATACACGGCGCGCCAGCGTGAGTGAAATTCGAGATGACGCAGCCAGTTGCGTTGACCATGATGGTATTGGGCCCCATAATCTTGGTGGCCATTCGTACAGCGAGCATAGCGGCACAACCAGCACAGCCTGACCGGCCAGGCATAATGAACTCTTCGTCCGGCGCAGTCTTAAGCGTGATTCTTTCAGCCATTCGTGCCGATCCCCCAACGCTGTAGCAATGCCTGGTCCACATCTGGCCATACAATTGACCGCTGGCCAACCCCAACACTATCCGCTCTTTCCAGATGATGAAAGACTTCCGCCAGCGTTTTCAGCGACACATCGCGACCGCCAAGCCCAACGATGAAATCAACTATCTGGGGGGCCATCCCACCTGGTTCGTAAAGGCAACGAGTTACCTCCTGGAAGAGAACACCACTCGATCCAAAGGAAATATCACGATCCAGAACTCCCACCGCCTTGGCTCCAGAATGGTCTTCA
>SDBS01004599.1_pt1 | contig 13490 bp, 13 predicted proteins | sample 2277091 | NCBI WGS metagenome assembly SDBS01 (sample SAMN10404972, study PRJNA504765) | marine sediment metagenome | isolation source: marine sediment core GS10_PC15, 163 cmbsf | place: Arctic Ocean: Southern Knipovich Ridge | collected 2010 | reverse complement strand
CTTTGAATTTTGACGCCACCTGTATAGGAAATTATGCCACTAGCATCAGGACCGTTCCAAACTCTAACAAAGTCCTTGACCATATCCCAGCTAGTGGCGAATCCCGGCGATCCTTCATTACCTAGACGCAGACCGCTGAGCCCAACAGAAACCCTTATGTCAGTTGGGTCAGCAACAGGGGCAAAGGAAAGCGTCTGGTACTTCGTCTGAGCAACCTCTCCTGTCTCAACCGGAGCAGAGACGTCGCTTGCTGGGAACGCACCTGTTGGCTCCTGGAATGTGGTTTGTGCACTAACAATACCCCATATCTGCAATCCTACAATAATAGCCAATACCAAGCTGAGATAGAATAATGGATTTTTAGTCACTAAAATTATTATACCATACTGTTGTGAGTAGCTGGTAGTAGGATTGCCCCTTCACCTTTAGCCAAAGGTGAAGGGTTGACTTTCTCAAAATTTCATTGTATATTCAATATTAGCAACTCAACAACTAAAAATAACTCCTCACCTTTTGCGTATAAAAGATGAGGGGTAAAGGAGGTCTAAGATGAGATACGCAGGAATTCTTTGTGTATTTCTTGTTCTGTTCTCGTGTGAACATCCGCTTGAACCGACTCAGCCGACTATCATTTCAGTTGCCGTCTCTCCCTCAAGTGCGCAGGTGCTCGTCAGTGAAAATCTGCAGTTCAACGTTTCTGTGGAAGGAACCGGTGACTTTGATTCTATGGTCGCCTGGTATGTGAACGGTATGGCAGGCGGAGGCACTGAATACGGAACTATAAATCCGGAAGGGCTATACACTGCTCCAGAGACAGTGCCAATTGGAGCGCAAGCGATAGTGCAAGTCGTGAGTATTACTGATATTACTAAACTGGATTCGGCGATCGTTACCATATACAGCAACATTAACTCGGTAACTATCACTCCACAACCTGACTCAATCTTTGTAGGATACGAGAAGCAGTTTACGGCAATGGTGCACGGAAACGGGGAAGTACCGACCGACGTTGTTTGGTATGTAAACGGCGTGGAAGGCGGAATTGAAAAGTATGGTTTTATTGACCAGTACGGATATTACACCGCTCCGGACACCGTTCCTCTGCTTCTCAACGAACCACGCATACCCGACCCAAATTATCAATATGGCTGGATATGGAGACAGGATACCGTCGTTGTTACTGCGGCAAGCACCACTGATCCCCAAAAGCAAGCGTCTGCACAGTTTTTCATCTACTCGGGAATCCAGGCAATGGGCATTAAACCTATTATTAACTGGGTGGTGAAGAACGATACAATCCAGTTTAACCCGGTGTTCTACGTATTCTACGGCGACCCCGTGAACACTTCGGTACGGTGGTTCATCGGCGACGGATTACCGGGACATCCTTACATAGAGGGTGGTAATGAGGAGCTCGGAACAATCAGTAAGGATGGTTTTTATAAAGCGCCTGCTGTATGGCCACCGCCTCCGGTATATGGTGCGTGTGTTGCCGTTATATCTGCTGTCGACTATAACAGGCGCTCAGGCTATTGCTTCGCGTTTAACTAACCAACCATAATCAGCCCGTTATAGAAATATGACGGGCTGTTTTACTACATACACAGTTTGGTGTGTGGTATAATAAAAGTAATGAAAAAGACGATACCAATTTTACTGGTGGTACTCTTTGTGGTTGCTGGAGTAGCGCTTGGATTTTACTTCGGGCAAAAACAAGGAGCGCAAAAAACAGAAGAGACATTAGGAGCATTGGTAGATCAAGTTTATCCCCCTCCCCCTGAAGTAATGCAGGCAATGGGCGGAACAATTAAAAATATTTACGGTGCCATTATTGATCTTGAGGTACTCGACCTTGATGACTATCTCCCACACCCGGATGGCTCGCCTCGAGCCCGAGAATTGAGATTTGCATCTGTCTCAGGTGCCACTGAGATAGTACTTGTTGACTATACAAATCCGCAACCCGACGGCTCGCCAACTGTAACGCCTCTTACACTCTCCGATTTAAAACCAGGAGATGAAGTTAAAGTAATAAGCGACGAAAATATCCGCGACACACAAAAATTTGACGTTACAAGGGTTGAGGTGATACGATACTAAGAATGTTAATTCCTACAGTTATTGAAAAATCCCCTCAGGGCGAGCGGGTTTATGATATCTACTCACGGCTCTTGAAAGAGCGGATTGTTTTCTTAGGCGGGCCGATTGTTGACCAGGTCGCAAACAGCATTATTGCCCAACTTCTTTTCTTGGACCATCAGGACTCCAAAAAAGATATTAAACTCTATATCAACACCCCCGGCGGCTCGGTAACTGCCGGTATGGCAGTCTATGACACAATGCAGCACGTGAAAGCTCCGGTCTCAACAATCTGCGTTGGTATTGCCGCATCAATGGGCGCGGTGCTCCTCGCAGCCGGCCAAAAAGGAAAACGCTTCATTCTCCCGAACTCCGAGATACTCCTCCACCAGGTGATGGGCGACGCTGAAGGCCAGGCAGTAGAAATCGAGATTACGGCTCGGCACATCATCAAGATAAAAGACAAAATCAACCATATCCTCGCCAAGCATACCAACCAGTCGCTTGAGAAAGTAACGAAGGATACTGACCGTGACTTCTGGCTGGACGCCAAAGAAGCAAAGGACTACGGCCTCATTGACGAGATTGTTAAGGTAAAGAAATAAGAGACGCGGATCAATACGGATTACAGCTGATTTATGCAGATACAATACCTCCAAATTGGAGGCGTTTTTTTGTGATACAATGATGGTAAATAAAAGCCATGACAAAGAAGAAAAAAATACAGGAAATATTAGAGCGTTCAGTAGAAAAAATCTACCCATCCAAACAAGTGCTTCAAAAAGCACTTGAGAGCGGTAAAAAACTGCGCATCTATCACGGCATTGATCCGACAGGACATCACCTTCATCTCGGGCACGCAACTAATTTTCTAATACTCAGGCGCTTTCAAGAGCTCGGGCACGAGATTATTTTTCTCATCGGTGATTTTACTGCTCGCATCGGCGACCCAAGTGAAAAATCAGCAGCGCGCACACAATTGAGTGAGAAAGATGTGAAAGAAAATCTCAAAACATTTAAAAAGCAAGCGAGTAAAGTTATTTCTTTTTCAGGAAGCAATGCGGCAAAGGTAAGATTTAATTCCGCGTGGCTTAAAAAACTCTCTCTCACAGACGTTTTGGAACTCGCTTCGTACGTAACAATCCAGCAAATTGTTAAGCGCGGCATGTTCCAAAAACGAATTAGGGACAATAAAGACGTGTGGCTTCACGAATTCCTCTACCCTCTCATGCAGGGATATGATTCGGTCGCCATGAATGTTGATATGGAGATCGGCGGCACCGACCAGATGTTCAATATGATGGTAGGCCGAACACTGCTCAAAAAGATGAAAGGGAAAGAAAAATTCGTGCTTACCACCAAGCTTTTAGAGCATCCAAAAACCGGAAAGAAGTTAATGAACAAAAGCGAGGGTGGGCTTATTAATTTAGATGACGAACCAAACGATATGTTTGGCAAAGTGATGGCGCTTGATGATGAAGCAATGTTTGATGTCGCGGAACTTTCTTCCACTATGCCGCTTGCAGATATTAAAAAATTAAAAGAACTGAACCCGCGTGACGCAAAACTTGCCATCGCACGTAAAATTGTAGAAACGTACCACTCAGAGAATGCTGCTGAGCGAGCAGAGAACGAATTTATTGAGGTATTTTCTGAGAACGCAACACCGGATAACGCACCAATACTGTCTATCCCGAAAGAACTCGGTATCGTAGACCTGCTGATAGAAGCGGGTATTTCCAGTAGGAGTGAGGCGCGGCGGCTGATTGAGCAGAACGCCATAAAAATTGACGACAAAACACACGACAACATAAATGAAATTCTCTCGCTCAAAGGCGGAGAGAATTTGAAAATCGGCAAACACCGCTTCTTCAAAACCAAAATAAAATAAGTACAGAAGCATTAACCTTTGCCCGAACCTTTTTCCAATCGTGGGGCGATTGATATTTGCACGCGCGGGAGCGTGCACCAACGCTAACTCTGCACGCCTCGCCCTTACTCTACACGCCAGCGGCCCGACTCCTGCTCCCAAGTTTTCGAGACCCTCGCCAGATAATCGTTTGAACGAGAGAATACGCAACAACCGCGAATGATGAGTATAGCGTGGTAACCGGCTCCTGGGTAATGTAGCCGCCGAAGAAAGCGACCGCGAACGCAACTATACCAACCAGCACCGCCACAAACGTCTCGTTTGAAGACATCTTAAAAAGGAAAGACATGAGCACTGCCGCAGAGATAACGGTAAGAAGCGATATTAGACTGAAGACACCGCTCAGGAAGTTTGCAAAAAACAGAGAAGCAGTGAGAGCAACCACAAGAACCACAAATATGGAGATGCGAGTGTTTCTCGCAATTCCCTTGTTCCTGTCAGGAGCCCCCTTCTCTTTATACTCTCCCCTTCTCACTATGAATCCGTACTTCCCAAGCTGAGAGGAGATAGCAAAGAGCGATGAATCAAGGGTAGACATAAATGCCGCGAAGAGAGCGACGATAAGGAATGGGAAGTACCACTCCGGTGCCACAGTGTTGAGAACGTCATAAAATAAATTCTGGGGATTCTCCACGGTACCGGAACCACGAGCCGCCAATCCAACAATAATTATCGGGATAATAACAATCGCGAGGAAGACCCACGAGATAACAAAACCTTTCTTGATATGCTTGATACTGCGAGCCGCAGAGACCCTCTGCCACATCTCCGGCTGCACGAGTAGGGTCAGGAACTGAGCAACCCCCAAACTTAACGCACCGAACAATATCACTTTGTCGGTCAAAATAGAGCTCACTGTTTCGGAAGTGATGGTTGAGACGTCAACCATAAAAGCAAGTGCCACAACCATAAGCATTAATATTCCCTGAAAGGCATCGGTGAAAATTTCTGCCTTCAGTCCGCCAATAGAGGTGTAAATAAGCACAACCGCGCCCACAAATATTGCTGAGACGTACTTGCTCCAACCCAGCAACTCAGTGAAAATAGACGTGTTGATAAAAAGCTGCAGGACAATGAACAAGAATAGAACCGCTATGAAAACGAGGTTAAGTGTGCTCGCAACCTTGAAATCAAAACGGTGAGCGAAAAAGTCAATAATATTGTTGAATCCTTTTTGAGAAATAATATCCTTGTATTTCTTGGAGATAAAATATATGCCGAAAAATGCAGCTAACGCTCCGAGGAAGACGATAATGACGTACGGGCCGAACAGAAACGCGAAAGTTATGGTTACAACGATGTTGTAGCTTGAGAAGATAGAAGAAAAGATAGACATCGCCAACACCTGCCAGCCGACGTCGTGAGAAGCGAACAGAAAGTCGCCTAGATTTTTGCGCCTGGCCGAAAGCCACGTGATAACTGCGAGGATAATTAAATAGACACCGATGGCGATATATCTTTCTATCATATGTGAGATAGTATAAACCAACGTCATTAAAATTAGAACAAAATAACAGAAATATCGCATTTTTCCCTTATCCAAGCCATATCTAGATAATGTTTTTGACAAAAATGTTGTCATATAACATCGTTAGCTATATGAGTAGCAAAAAACCAGTTTTATTTCTGGGTTTCACAAAAAACGAGTTCGAGATTCTCACCCTTCTAAAAGAAAGTGGTGCTATGCGGCCGGTCAACATATCTAGAAGCTCCTCAGTAAAAAGAACCACGACCAACTACGCTCTAAAAAAACTTTTAGAATGGGGGGTTATCTCTAAAATAAGGGTAGGAGGACATTATGAATGGCAAATGGCCGACAAAGCCCAAATCAAGAAGAAAGTAGACACCCTCTATGACCTCCTTAATATCCCAACAAAACAAGAGAAAGTGTGTGTTCCCGCAAAAATTGGCGTTGAAGTTCTGTTGGGCAAGGAAAACATCAAGAATTCGTACAGAAAAATCCTAAACTTAGCCCGTGACCAGAGAGTTTATTCAATAGAAGGTAATAGGGCGACAAAAAATATTGGAAAACTTGGAAACCGCTTCCTGGAAGACCTTCAACAGCAGTACAGAAATAAAAAAATTATCTTGGAAGGAATTATAGGCTACCAAACCCTTGAGTATTTCAAAAAACTGCCCAAGAAATTCCTTGAAACCTACAGAAAAAGGCTGGTTGTTAGTTATGTGACCGAGGACGAATTGGTGGATTTCGATATGAACATATTCATTCACGGGAACGTAGTTGTTATGATCAATCACGAAAAAGAAATGTCTGTAATCATCGAAAACGACCTTATTAAGGAAACAATGTTTAGCCTATACGAATCACTAAAATCCCTTTCAAAAAAGATTGACCTGAACAAAATTATTGAAGAAATAATGGAAGAAAACTGAAAACCCTGCCGGTGATCCAGGTGTCTCCGTGGATAGTATTAGGCGAGAAATATAGTAAAAGATAAGTACCCCCGGCAGGAATCGAACCCGCATCTCAAGCTCCGGAAGCTCACATTCTATCCATTGAACCACGGGGGCTCTCCTACGCTTCGATGTATCATCGAAGCTTCGGAAGAGCAAGAAATAAACTAAAACACAAGCCGCACTATTTCATAGACCGCGCCGATAGTGAAAATAATATAGAACGGTGCGGTAACGAGCACTAAATGCCGGCGCGGTTCCGCCTTTGCCCACATTATCGTAACAAAGACCGCCTCCAGCGCCAAGAACACGCCGCCGGTAATACTCACCGCCTCCAGAAAGTTCTGGATACCGGCAAGATAAAGCACAAGCGGCACAAACACCGCAACTACTCCGCTTAGCACGCGTGAACGAAACACATCCGTTCGAAGAATATCAAACACGTTGCCGCCAATAATAAAATATGATGTCCAGAGCGTAAGCAATCCGATAATACCCATTAAGAGTAAGACCTCCGGTGAGAGGAACGATAAGCTTGAGACCGTGTCGGGTGAAACATTTGGGACAAGCCGGAGTACTGCAACTACAAACAAAAGATAAAGTCCGATAGGCAAGATGCTGCCCCAAAATATTACTCGCTTCAGTGAAAACCGCTGTTTTTCCCGGATACTGCGGTAGAGTTCATAAACCTTTGGAATTGCCGGTCTGGCTCCAAATGCGAAAAGCAGAGGACCAAACGGCAGGAGAAGCACCGAGAGATCTATTGGTTTCATAAGCGGCAGTGATACTGACCCGATGCCGCCAAAAAACACGATAAGAAGCGTAATAAACAAAATGCCGCCAAGTCCGATTATTTGCGCCACACCAAGCCACGATGCCCGCGCAAATACGAGAACCGAACCTAATACCCAAAAAACAAGCACCGCGCCTATTCCAAATCCGTCAAACGCGATATTGGCAAAACTCTTTGCTAATATCAAGTACACGGTCATCACAAACAGTAGTTCGCCCAGCACAATTAGCGAAGCAAACCGCGCTATCCATGGTTTAAAATATTTCTTTGCAAAGTAGAAAAAATGATGTCCGGCTTGGTTTGTATGAAGCACCTGCGCGTATCGCCAATGAACAAAAAAATAAATAAGCGAAAAAGCAACCAGATAAATAACGCCCAGACCAATGCCAAGACGGTTAAAAACGTACGGTAAAGAAAAAATCCCCGCCCCAACAATTGTGCCAGCGAGGAGGCCGATCGCTAAAATCGCGTGCTTCATTATATTGAATACTAATCTCCGGTATTGTTGTACTTCTCCTCAGCTTTCATTAGCTTCTCAAGCTCATCAAGCAGTTTCACCGGGTCATTTGAAAATACAATTTTGCCGGGCCCTCTGTGCGATTTTTTCACGATATCACCAACCATATCGGCAGTGCCGCCTGTCCCCTCAAGCACGCCCATCGGCTTTTTATCCTCAAATCCTATCGTGAACTCATTAAGCGTTCCCATCCTGCCGCAGACAACGATAATAGCATCAGAAGAACGAGTTAGAATAAGGTTTCGTCCTGCATAGTTAAATCCCGTGTAAATGACAACGTCATGATAGTCCAGAGGAAGACGATATTTTTTCAGATGCGCAACTTTTGAAGCGGCAGGTGAGAACCCTATCACGGTGCCACCTTCCATTTTTGCTCCTTTTGCGGCCCAATACGGAATGCCTGTTGTGGCTCCGGTTACCAAAATGAAACCGCGTCTGGCAATTTCTCTACCGAGAAACTCGGCTTTTTCCAAAGCGTCCGGAGCACAATGGCCGGTCTCCGCCGCCCCGGAGATACATATCTTAAGTGCTGGCTTAAAAATTGATGGAACCCGCGGCATGATTTGCTTTTATTATACGCTATTTCAGTTCTACCGTCTCGCCGAAAGAAGGGATAGATGTATCAACTGCCAGCTTATCCCGCACTGCCTGCGCGAATGGTCGCGACTGCTCCTCTTCTCCCTGCACCACAAATACATGTTTGAGCGAAAGTCGCGCCGGTTTCAACCATTTAAGCAATTGGGGCTTGTCGGCGTGCGCCGAGTAACCGGGAATCTCTTTAATACGCGCCCGCACCGGCACCTTTTCACCAAGAATTTTTACCTCTTTTTCTCCATCAAGGATGCGGCGGCCCAGCGAACCCTTTACCTGATACCCTACAAAGAGAATGAGGTTTTTCGGGTCCGGAAGATAACGCTTCTCGTGATGTATAATACGCCCGCCCTGGGACATACCGGCGCCCGCAATAATCACCTTTGGCGGCTGAACTTTCGCTATACTCCGTGATGCTTTTGTCTCAAGCATTTTAGTAAGCGCCGGAAAGCTAAATAACTTATTACCTTCCGACATAAATTCGGATGTTTCTTTGTTTAGCTCATCGGTAAACTGTTCGTACACGGCGGTGAGACGAATAGCAAGCGGGCTGTCAAGAAACACCGGGATTTTGGGAATACGGCCTTCTTCTATAAGCTCGTTGATATGGAAAAGAAGTGTCTGTGTCCGTTCCATAGCAAACGCGGGAATCATCAGCACGCCCCCGGATTTCGCAGCGTCCTCAATCATATCTTCAAGCTCGTCCCGCACTCGCCCGGATGGCCCGTGCGTCCTATCACCATAAGTGGACTCAATCACACAGTAATCAGCGCATTCTAATTTTTCCAACGGTTTAATAAGCGGCGCCGGTGAGTTACCGAGGTCTCCGGAGAATACTATTGTCTTACCGTCAGCTTTCACTTCTATAAAACTTGAGCCAAGAATGTGTCCGGCATTATGAAACGTAATCGCAAATGGGCCATGCTTTACTTCTTTGTGATAAGCAATGCTTTTCCAGCGCTCCATAAGCGTGTCAATATTGCCGGGCGTGCAAAACCCCGATAGTTCATGCTGTTTTGCCTCACGAGACATAATATCCACCGAGTCCTTCAAAAGATGCCGTGCAAACGCTTTTGTAGGCTCAGTTGAATAAAGAACGCCGCTAAAACCGTCACCTATAAGTTTTGGCAGGCGGCCGGTGTGATCAATGTGGGCATGCGTAACCAAAATAGCGCTAATTTCTTTCGGGTCGTACGGAAACGGTTTAAAGTTCTGGCGCTCGGCATAGTTACTGCCCTGGAAAAGACCGCAGTCAATCAAAATTTTTTCGCCGTTATGCTCTAAAAGATAATTCGCACCGGTAACGGTTTTCGTTCCGCCGTAAAAAGTTAATCTCATGGTGAAGTAATTATAAACATTACCCTTTCACAACACCAACCGGTTTCATACGTGCCACTTTCTTTGCCAGCCCGACTTCATGCACAATCTGCACAACTTCCTCAACGTCTTTGTATGCAAGCGGCGCCTCCTCTGCAAGCCCCGACATAGAGCCGGCGACGATTGTAATGCTTTGCGCTTCCAGTTCTTTCTTCAAATCCTCGCCCCGAACCTGTTTTTTTGCCTGCGTTCGAGACATCACTCTGCCCGCGCCATGACACGACGAACCAAAACTCTGTTCCATTGCTTTCTGCTGTCCAATGAGAATATACGACGCCGTACCCATTGAGCCGGGAATCAAAACCGGCTGACCCGGGAATGAGCGTGTTGCTCCTTTGCGGTGCACAACTACCATTTTCTTTTTGCCGCCAACAGTGTGTTCTTCAATCTTTGCCATATTGTGCGCAACGTCGTATATCAACAACGGTTGACCACTGACGTTTGGCTTCTGATTGAAAACTTTTTCCCATACGCGCCGCACATTATGAGTAATAAGCTGACGATTCGCCCAAGCAAAGTTTGCCGCGCCCGCCATTGCCGCAAAATAATCTTGTCCTTCAGGCGAAGAAAACGGCGCACAAGCAAGTTGTTTGTCCGGCAGGGAAATACCATACTTCTCAAGCACACCAAGCATAGTTCTAATGTAGTCAGTCGCAACCTGGTGCCCCAGCCCACGAGAGCCGCAGTGAATCATAATTGTTACTTCATCTTTTGCTAGCCCAAGTAGCTCTGCTGCTTTAGGATCAAATATCTTATCCACGCGCTGGATTTCAATAAAATGATTGCCGGCTCCCAAGGTGCCCATTTGGTCGCTCCCGCGCCGTTTCGCGGTTTGGGACACCTTGCTTGCATCGGCACCGTCTAACCTACCGTCCGACTCGCAGTGTTTTAAATCCTCTTCGGTGCCGTATCCCCACTCAACAACTGCTTCAACGCCACGCTCAAGTACGTCGTCAAGTTCTTTAGTATTGAGCCGCATTTTGCCGCCCCTCCCGACACCCGAAGGAATCTCTTTATGAAATGTTTCGGTAAGTTTTGGAATACGATTCTTAATATCCTCATACGAAACGCCTGTCTTGAGAACTCGTACACCGCAATTAATATCGTAGCCAACAGCGCCGGGCGATATGATACCTTTATTTTTATCGGTTGCAAACACTGCGCCAACTGCCGCCCCGTATCCTTCATGGATATCCGGCATCGCAAGCGAGTACTGCTGGATGCCCGGCAATGTTGCCACATTAATCACCTGCTCCAAGGATTCATCTTTCAGGATATCGTCCAATATTTTCTCAGATGCAAATATCCTGCCCGGTACTCGCATATCCGAACGGTGTTCTTTGGGAATTTCCCAAATAAACTCGGAAATCTTTTTTAAATCTTCCTTCCTAACCATCGTTTATTAAGAGATACGCTCCAAATACTTCTTTATTATCCTCAATAATAGAATATTCACTATACTCCTTTGGCTTAATCCACTGATAGTCATCATAATCCTTACTCAGCTTCACTGTCTCACTTCCAATAACCGAGCAGATGAAAAAGATACCCACGATCTGAATTTTGTTATCTTTAATAACAGGACGCCATTCATCAACATAAAACGGCGCGTTCACCTCAACGCGCAGCCCGCACTCTTCCAAGATTTCTCGTTTTAAGGCACTCACATGGTCCTCGCCGGGTTTAATTTTCCCACCGGGGAAATCGTACTTTCCTTTATTCGTGCCGCCAACGTATGTCAGCGATTCGCGTATAATAAGCACTTTTCCGCCATGAATGATAAACCCTTTCGCTGCAACGAATTGTTTCATATTTACTACTTTATATATCCAATACTAATTCGGCTTCTAAGCCTTTGTCGGTTTTTCTAATCTCGGCGTTGTGGTAGCTCACTGCCTTTACGTCCTCATCAAAGTGGTCTACAGAGACACCGAAGAGTTGCGCCTCAACTAATTTAGGCGAAATTCTTAAAATCTTTATCCGAGGAAATACCTTCTTTTCAATATTGCTCTCGGCAAGCAGATTATTTAAAAAATCAACAAGTAAAGCGGCGACATCAACCGATTCTATCAGTATTTTTTTGTGTCCCCGCGCACGTTTTATTAGCTTTTCAACATCGTTAAACAGGATATTTGCAAATCCAAATGCGGCATTCTGAAACAGTTCTTCGTAATCTTTTCCATAGACCTTAAGCCGAATGTCTGCTGTATGCGGCAGTATTTTGTATCTCGCCATTGCGGTATGTATTACTTTTTCTTCAGTAATTCTCTTACGATTTCCGATTCATCCCATGGAACTTTCTTCCCATCCGCAAGATAAAACCAGAGTTCGCTCCCTTTGCCGGTCATCACCACGGTATCATCCGGTCTTGCCAATGAAATCGCTTTTTTAATTGCCTCGCGCCGGTCAACGATTTCATAGATATCGCCGCTTGAGAGCGTGGCCTGTGAACTTGAAATCCCCGACTTTATCTCGGAAATAATCTGGTTCGGGTTTTCATCATACGGGTCTTCGCTCGTCAACACTAATTTATCACAGTAGCTCGCGGCAACATTCCCAAGCTCGGGACGTTTCCATTTATCCCTGCCTCCGCCGGCAGACCCAAAAACGCATATGAGTTTTGAATTTTTCGAAAACTTGTAATTCTCCCTTAAATTTCTATAGACCGCCTGAAGCGACGCCGGCGTATGCGCATAGTCAATCACCACCTTAAACGGCGTTTTGGCAACAAAATCCATCCTGCCTTTCAATCCTTTAAAAACACCGATTGCCTGCTTTATGACTTTTTGGTCAATGCCGCGGGCGCGCGCAACAGACACTGCGGCTGCAAGATTTTCAATATTAAAGTCGGATTTCAGCCAGTCCGGATGTCTGTCCTTTTTTACTGCTTCTACCATCTTGTACACATCACCTTTGCTGAAAAATACTATTTCGCCGTCGGGAACCCCTCCCGCGGCCTCTTTAAAATACACGGCATCCTGGTCATCTTTATTAATAAAAAAATATTTCTTTGTTTTTCCGGACTTCCCAAGATATTGAAAGAAATTGGTTTTTGCTCTGCGATATTTTTCAAACGAACCGTGCGCCTCAACGTGCTCCGGAGTAAGATTCAAAAACAACGCCGCGTCCCAGTCAATAAATTTGTGGCGGTGCTGGGCGGCTCCTTGCGAGGTAACTTCAACAAACGCGTACTCGCACCCCGCATCAACGGCTCTTTTTAAAAACTTCTGCATTCTCCACCTGCCGGGCATTGTGTTCGGCAGTTTGTTTTCCTCCGCTTTATCTCCTATTTTTCTTTTTATTGACGAAAGAACCGCCGTTTTCTTGCCGGCTTCGGTAAATATTACATCTAACAGCTCCAGCACCGTTGTTTTTCCTTTCGTGCCAGTCACGCCAACCACAAATAAATTTCTGCTCGGACGCCGATACACAAACGCCCCGATTAATGCCCAAAGCCAATGGTACAAAGAATATAAAAATCCCATTACGATAATCTTTTCAACGCTTCCTTTAACCGATCCTCCAGCTTATACGGGGAACTGCCAAGGTCGGAAAGCGCGTTTTTTACCTCACGCCGCGCATATCCAAGTTTTACAAGCGCTTCTTCAACATCGACATCAATATCCATTGCTTTTGTAATAGCTTTCGCGTGCTTCGGCAAACTCAGCTTGTTCTGCAGTTCCAGAATAATCCGCTCGGCGGTTTTCCTGCCAATACCAGAGGTGCGCGTGAGAAAATCTGTCCGACGTTCAATAATTGCCGCAATAATCCGTTCAGCCGTATCAACG
>SDBS01004598.1_pt1 | contig 13490 bp, 16 predicted proteins | sample 2277091 | NCBI WGS metagenome assembly SDBS01 (sample SAMN10404972, study PRJNA504765) | marine sediment metagenome | isolation source: marine sediment core GS10_PC15, 163 cmbsf | place: Arctic Ocean: Southern Knipovich Ridge | collected 2010 | reverse complement strand
GTTTGCATAAAGGCAATTTGATGACCGGTTAAGGTCCAAATAACGCCTAAAGCAATAATAACGCAGCCAGGTAATATTGTTCCTAACAGCACGCCGGCCATGGTTACCGAGCCGGCTACTTTGAGTCCGCTGAAAGTAATAAAGGTCGCAGCCCAATAGACTACAAAAATTACTAAAGCAGTATAAAGGTTGCTGTTAGCTAAATGGGCGGCGTGGAATAAGTAGGCCAAAGCGGCAGCGGCAAATGCCAGCACAGTTGGGAACCAAATGACGTTTTGAATCCATTGGAGCCAGATGGCGACGAAACCCCAGCGCGAACCAAAAGCTTCTTTGACCCAGCGATACACACCACCATGTTCCGGCCAGCCAGTTGCAAGTTCAGCCGAAATTAAAGCGCAGGGAATGAGAAAAAACAGCGAGGCAATCACAAGATAGAAAATCATCTTCATGCCTGTTTCTGCCATCATGGGCAAGCCGCGCAAACTCATAACCGCAGCAACATTTAACATCGCCAAGGAGAACATACTGAGAGTGTGTTTTTTTAGCTTTGATTTTGTATTACTCATGTTGTTGTCCTTAATTTGCTTGCAATAATTCTATAGACATAAGAATACTCTCAATTTTTTGCTGCTGCAAATTTAGTACTTTTATCTTTACTTTCATGGCGACCCTGAATAATATAAATAGTTATGCAACAACAATACGATCATAAAAAAATAGAAGCTGAAGTCCAAGAACTTTGGCAGCAGCAACACAGCTTTGAAGCAAAAGAAGATAGTAACAAAGAGAAGTTTTATTGCTTATCTATGTTGCCATATCCTAGCGGCAGTATTCATATGGGCCACGTGCGTAATTACACAATTGGTGATGTAATATCTCGTTATCAAAGAATGTTGGGTAAAAACGTTTTGCAGCCTTTGGGTTGGGATGCATTTGGATTACCAGCTGAAAATGCTGCTTTGGAACATAAGTTAGCGCCATCGATTTGGACGCGAGAAAACATCAAGCAAATGCGCACTGAGCTGAAACAGCTTGGTTTTGCTATTGATTGGACCCGCGAGTTGGCAACCTGTGACCCGGAATATTATCGTTGGGAGCAATGGCTATTTTTGCAAATGTACAAAAAAGGTTTGGTGTACAAAAAAGATGCTGAGGTCAACTGGGATCCGGTAGATCAAACGGTATTAGCGAATGAGCAAGTTGTTGATGGTTGCGGTTGGCGTTCCGGAGCTTTAGTTGAACGCAAAACTATTTCACAGTGGTTTTTAAAGATTACTGCATATGCTGATGAATTATTAGAATGCTTGGAAAAATTGCCAGGTTGGCCGGAACAAGTTAGAACCATGCAGCAAAACTGGATTGGTCGTTCCCAAGGTTTGGAACTACAATTTGCTGTAGCTGATCATAAAGCATTATCAGCTTTTACCACCAGACCCGATACACTTATGGGTGTTTCATATGTGGCTATCGCGCCACAACATGAATTAGCGCAACTGGCCGCACAAACTAATCCAGCTGTAGCAAAATTTATTGATCAATGTCATAACATTAAAATGGCCGAAGCGGATATGGCGACTATGGAAAAAGCTGGCGTTGCTACAGGCTTATTTGCACGTCATCCAATCACTAATGAAGAATTGCCGATTTGGATTGCTAACTTTGTGTTGATGGAATATGGTTCTGGCGCGGTTATGGCTGTGCCAGCACATGATCAACGTGATTTTGAATTTGCCCAGAAATATGATCTATCAATTAAGCCAGTTATTAAAGCTAAAGATGGTGCAAGTTGGGATTTCACAAAAGCAGCTTTTGTCGACAAAGGTGTTTTGGAAAATTCTGATCAGTTTGATGATCTAAGTTCAGAACAAGCTTTTGATGTTATTGCGGATTTTCTGCAGCAAAAAAACCTGGGGCAGCGCAAAATTCATTATCGGTTGCGTGATTGGGGTGTGTCACGTCAGCGTTATTGGGGTACGCCAATTCCGATGTTGCATTGTGGCAAATGCGGTATTGTGCCAGTTCCTGAAAAAGATTTGCCGGTATTATTGCCAGAAAATGTTACTTTAGATCATCCCGGTTCACCATTGGCATCCATGCCAGCGTTTGTGGATGTGACTTGTCCTGCATGCGGTGGTGAGGCAAAACGCGAAACTGATACCTTTGATACTTTTGTTGAGTCTTCTTGGTATTACGCTCGTTATTGCTGCAGTGATCAAAATAATTCTATGCTCGATGCGCGAGCTGATTATTGGCTGCCAGCTGATCAATATATTGGTGGCGTCGAGCATGCAGTAATGCATTTGCTATATGCGCGGTTTATTCACAAAGTTATGCGCGATGAAGGCCTGGTTAAATCTGACGAGCCTTTTACCAAGTTATTGACGCAAGGTATGGTGTTGAAAGATGGCAGCAAAATGTCCAAATCCAAGGGCAATACTGTGTCGCCTCGGGAAATCGTGGAGCAGCATGGTGCCGACACCGCCAGATTATTTGTTATGTTCACTTCACCGCCGGAGCAGTCGTTAGAATGGTCTGACAGCGGCGTTGCCGGAGCTTATAGGTTTTTGAAAAAATTATGGCACTATGTTTATGAAAATATGGATATATTGCGCCAAGTTTCAAATGGACAATCTACAGATCCAGCAAGGGTCGAATTGCATAAAATTTTGCAACAAGCCAATTATGATATGCAAAAACTGCAGTTTAATACGGTAGTGTCTGCAGCAATGAAAATTCTTAATTTACTGCAAAAATCCACTGATGATTTATTAATCAATGAAGGTATGCGTATGTTACTGCGGCTTTTGGCGCCAATCACACCACATATTACTCACGTTTTATGGCAGGATATTGGTTATGATGGCGAGCTTTTGGATGCAGCTTGGCCTGAAGCGGATGCTATGGCATTGCAAACTGATACTATAGATATGGTGGTTCAAGTTAATGGTAAGTTGCGTAGTAAGATCACTGTACCGGCAGCAGCTGATCGTGATACTATTGAACAAATGGCTTTAGAAGATATTAATGTGCAAAAATTTGTGCCTAAAGACAAAGTAAAGAAAATTATAGTTGTGCCAAAGAAGCTGGTTAATATAGTGGTTACAACTTAAGAGAAAAAAGATGCCGAGAACGAAATTTTTATTTAAATTATTAATCTTACTTAGTTGTATCAGTGTTTTGGCCGCATGTGGTTTTAAAATATATGATCGTAATGATTTACCACCGCAAGTACACACTATGTATTTTCAAACTAAAAATCCTCATGGAAGGCTGGAGGTTGAGCTGAAAAATGCTCTTGAGACTAGCGGTATTGTTTTAACTGATAATGCTAAAGACGCGCCGGTGATCTTTAATGTTATTACTACCAGTTTTACTCATGATAATCCCAACGTTCTTTCTAGCGCTCAGGCCACAGTATATACTTTTACTTATACTCTCGTTTTCAATTTGCAGGATCAAAAAGGACAAAGCATTATTCCTCCGCAGTATGTAACCTCAAGTCGTACTGTGACTTTGAATCCTAATGAGGTGATTGAGTCAAGTCCAGAGGTGGCGACGACCCAAGAAGATATGGGAAGAGATTTGATTTTTCAAACCTTTGGTCGCTTGAATGCTAATAACACCAAGGCAGCACTAGCAAAAACAGTCAAAACCAATGAACCTAAGAGCTGAACAGTTATCACAACAGCTAAAGAAACAGCTTGCCTCAATTTATCTGGTTGGTGGTGCTGAACCGATATTGGTGCAAGAAAGCAGTGCCGAAATTCGAACAGCAGCTCGAGAACAGGGCTATACTGAACGGCAAATTTTCTACGTGGATAAGGATTTGTCCTGGCAAGATTTTGCTATTGCAACTCAAAATTATTCCCTGTTTGGCGATAAAATGTTATTGGAATTACGCTTGCCCAGCGGAAAGCCTGGAGATCAGGGCGGTAAAATATTGCAACAATATGCGCAAAATCCACCCGAAGATAAAATTCTCTTAATTGTGACAGAAAAGCTGGACGCGGCAACACAAAAAACCAAGTGGTTCAAGGCTATAGCCAGTGCCGGAGACGTGGTGCAAATTTGGCCGGTAACCATGGATAAATTGCCGCAGTGGCTGGATATTCGAATGCAACGCTTGGGTCTTAAAACCGATCGTGAAGGTTTGCAATTATTGGCGGAGTGTGTAGCTGGGAACTTGTTGGCAGGTGCACAGGAAATTGAAAAATTATTTTTACTACATGGCGCAACAACATTAACGCCAGAGCAAATAGCAGCGGCTACTAATGATAATGCTCGGTTTGATGTTTTTGATTTAGTAGATATTGCTCTACAAGGGAATTTGACCAAAAGTTGCAGAATTCTAGCCAGTTTAAAAGCCAGCAAAACCGAGCCAACTCTTATATTATGGGCCTTGGCACGTGAATTACGCAATTTAATCTCTATGACTAAAGCTATAGAAACCGGTAAAAGTGTTGATGCAGTGATGCAGCAACATAGAGTTTGGAGAAGCAAACAAGCTGGAATGCAAAAAGCGTTAAAACAACATAATAGCGCAAGTTTAAAAAATGCATTACAAGCATGTGCGCATATTGATCGAATAATTAAAGGCGCAGAATTTGGAGATGTGTGGCAAGCATTTGAAAACTTATGTAGCCAAATAGCAGGTGTTAAAAATGCCTAAATTGATTGGCATTTTTGGGGGTACATTTGATCCCATTCACTTGGGGCACTTGGAATTAGCAGAACAAGCTTATCAGCAGTGCCAATTGCAGCAAGTTTGTTTTATGCCATGCTATCAGTCGCCGACCAAAAGAAACTTGCCAGTTGCAACTGGGCCAGAGCGCTTGGCTATGCTTGAAATAGCAATTAAAGATCACGAGTATTTTTGTACTGATGATCGTGAAATCGTAAGAGGTGGTATGTCGTACATGGTTGATTCATTGAAATCATTACGCCAGGAATACCCTGAAATTCCTTTATGCTTGATTATGTCTATGGATGCTTTTGCAGCGTTAGATAAATGGTATCACTGGCAAGAGTTAATCACATTGGCGCATTTAGTAGTTGCCAACCGGCCAGAAAGCCGACAAATATCGGATCCTGTAGCTGAATTACTGCAGCAGCATCAGGTATTTCAAGCAGATAAATTACAAGAAACAACAGCTGGCTATATTTTTTACCTACAAATACCGCCAAATCCAATTTCAGCCACTCAAATTCGCAGCATGATTAAAGCTGGTCAAGAAGCAAGTTCTATGGTAAAACCAGCAGTCTGGAATTTTATTATGCAGCATAAACTTTATAAGGATCAAATATGACCCCCAAACAATTACTTAAAAAAGCGCTTAATAGCCTAGAAGAACACAAGGCTCAGGATGTTGTGAGCTTAGATATTAAATATTCTGATATTGCTGATTATATGGTGATTTGCAGCGGTACTTCGAAACGTCATGTGCAGTCAATTGGTGAATGTCTGGTTGAAGACGTGAAAAAAGCTGGGATCAAACCTTTGGGAGTTGAAGATGATCCTGATGGCACTTGGACTTTAGTCGATTTATGCGATGTGATTGTGCATATTATGCAGCCTGAAACCCGTGAGCTTTATCAATTAGAAAAATTATGGGGTGTTGATTTGGCTAAGCAACAAAGAGATAAAAAGGCCTAAACTTATTCTATATTTTGTACTTGCTCACGCATTTGCTCAATTATAACTTTAAGCTCAATTGCGGCATGGGTGATGGTTTGGTCTGTTGATTTCGACGCGATAGTATTAGCTTCGCGATTTAATTCTTGCATCAGAAAATCCAGACGCTTTCCAGCTACACCACCTTCTTTTAAAATCCTGGTTACTTCAGTAACGTGAGCATTTAAGCGATCGACTTCTTCGGTGATGTCAATTTTCTGCGCAAAAAACAACATTTCCTGTTCTAGACGATTTGGATCAAGAAGGTCTTGAACTTCGCTTAGATGGACAAGAATTTGTTCGCGTTTACGTTTGATTACTATAGGGCTTTGTTTGTAGATTTTTGTTGTTTCGTGTGTTAAGTCTTCTAGTTTTTGTAATAAAATCTTTTGTAGCGCTGATCCTTCTTGTTTCCTACTTTTTACTAGATCATTCAGAGTCTTGTCGAATAATTTAAGTACATGTGTGTCCAAGCTTTTTTTTTCAGTTTCGGTTACATGTAAGACATTATTCCAGGATAAGATTTGCAGCGGATTTATTGCGGCTAAAGCTACATCACATTGCTTCGCGATTTTTGCGGAAGCTTGTATCAGCTGGTTTACCATAGAGGTATTTACGGAGACTTTGGTAGCTGTATCCTGTAACTGATATCGCAAAAAACAGTCAATGCGACCGCGGTTTAAATGTTTTGTGGCTATTTCGCGTAGTTTTGGTTCCAGATGGCGCACAGCTTCTGGCAATTTTAAACTACAATCTAAATAGCGTTGATTAACTGCGCGAATTTCCCAAGTAGCTGAGCCCCATTTGGCTTCCGTAGAACAACGCGCGAAAGCAGTCATACTTTGAATCATTAGCTTTTAATTCCATTTCGGTGTATAAATAAGAACATAATAAATGAATTTGGAGGAAAAATCTATGCGTCCTAGTAAAAGAGCAGTGGATGAATTGCGTAAAATTAACATAACCCGCAATTACACTATGCATGCAGAGGGATCTGTGTTGGTTGAATTTGGCGACACTAAAGTCTTGTGTACAGCGAGCGTCGAAGCAAAGGTGCCACGCTTTTTGTTAGACACGGGTAAAGGCTGGGTGACGGCAGAATATGGAATGCTGCCACGCTCTACAGGTTCAAGGATGCAACGTGAAGCTAGTCGGGGCAAGCAAAAGGGCAGAACGCTAGAAATTCAGCGCCTAATTGGACGGTCTTTACGAGCCATGGTGGATTTAAGTAAATTAGCCGAATGCAGTATTATTGTTGATTGTGATGTGCTGCAAGCAGATGGCGGAACACGTACAGCAGCAATAACCGGAGGTTGTGTTGCTTTAGCGGATGCTATATCAGTATTACGCCAAAGAGGCAAAATTCATGCTGATCCAATAAAACACTTGGTGTCAGCTGTTTCTGTTGGGATTCATCAGGGTGAACCAGTTTTGGATTTGGATTATGCTGAAGACTGCGAAGCTGATGTTGATATGAATGTTGTGCTAACAGAAACTGGTAATTTTATTGAAGTGCAGGGTACCGCAGAAGCAGAAAGTTTCAGCCGTGAACAGTTAGATGTGCTGTTGGATTTAGCAAAAGTTGGCGCAGATAAATTGTTTGCCTATCAAAGGACTGCTTTAAAATTTTAAAATGGGTTTTGTTTTTGTAGGGGCGAACGGCTGTTCGCCCTAATATGGATTTGTGCAAATTATTGGCAAATAAATGTAGGGGCGCACCTGCGTGTTCGCCCTAATATGGATTTGTGTGTTATCAAATAAGGGCGGACACGTAGGTCCGCGCCCTACGGGTGCCAAAATAGGTTTGGCACGATATCAAACAAGGGCGAACGGCCGTTCGCCCCTACAATAACCCCAAAAAATATTCATGTAATCGCGGGTCATCTGTCAATTCTGGATGAAACGAAGTTGCCAGTAAGGGCGAACGGCCGTTCGCCCTTACCTGTTGCGTGGCAACTATTGTACCATCATCTAAAGTAATCAGTGTTTTGGCCTTGGGTCCAACTTCAGAAATAATTGGGGCGCGGATAAATACCGCTGCGAATGGTTTTTTACCGATAGCTGGGAAATGTAAATCAGCAATAAAGCTGTCAATCTGGCGGCCAAATGCATTTCTGGCAATAGTAATATCCATTAATTCTAAGCCGTGATGTTGCAAATTTGCGCCACGCTCGGCTAATAAAATTGCTCCAGCACATGTACCCCAAATTGCCATGCCTTGTTTAGCTTTGGCGCGAATCGGCTCAACCAAATTCCATTCATGCATGAGACGGCTGATGGTTGTGCTTTCGCCTCCGGGAATAATTAGGCCATCTAAGGGCGAACGGCCGTTCGCCCCTACTAGTTGCTCGGGTAAGCGAATCTCGGTGGCTTCGACTCCAAGTTCAGTTAAGATTTTAATATGCTCTATAAAAGCGCCTTGCAGCGCCAGCACGCCAACTTTCTTTGTCATCTTAATTTCCGCGTAATGACATTAACTCATGATCAGCTATTTGCTTAATATCTAATCCAGACATTGGTTCACCCAGGCCTTTGGAAACATCGCTCAGAATTTTAGCATCTTTATAATGCGTAACAGCTTGAACAATAGCTTTAGCGCGTTTGGCCGGATTGCCGGATTTAAAAATCCCAGAGCCGACAAATACACCATCTGAACCTAATTGCATCATTAACGCTGCATCGGCAGGAGTTGCAATGCCTCCAGCAGCAAAATTTACTACTGGTAAACAACCTAGTTTCTTGGTTGCTACTAATAAATCATAAGGAGCGTTAATATTTTTGGCTTCAGCCATTAATTCATCTTCCGGCATATTCTTTAGCGCATTAATTTCGCGCCATACTTGGCGCATATGGCGGACAGCTTCAACAACATTGCCTGTTCCAGGTTCGCCTTTGGTGCGAATCATCCCAGCGCCTTCGCCAATGCGTCTTAAAGCCTCACCTAAATTACGAGTGCCGCAGACAAACGGCACTTTAAAGTTGCGTTTATTGATGTGGTATTGCTCATCAGCTGGAGTTAGTACTTCTGATTCATCGATATAATCTACGCCAAGTGATTCCAGAATCTGTGCTTCAACAAAATGACCAATGCGGCATTTTGCCATCACAGGGATACTGACAGCTGCCATGATTTTCAAGGTAATTTCGGGGTCAGCCATTCTGGCAACGCCGCCGTGAGCACGAATGTCGGCAGGAACGCGTTCTAAAGACATTACTGAGCAAGCACCAGCATCTTCAGCAATTTTTGCTTGTTCTGGGTTAACTACATCCATAATGACGCCGCCTTTGAGCATTTGCGCCAAACCTTGTTTTACTGTATCAGTACTAGTGCTTTTTGCCATAATAATTTTCTCTTATGTTTGGATTATTAGATCGATATTGTAGACTTGATTGCTAAAACGCACAAGTTTTGATTGACATCTGCCGCATAAACATGCATATTTATCCACCTTAATTCGTAAACATTAAATTTAAAGTTGGAGATTAATAGTGGCAAATACACCACAAGCAAAAAAACGAGCACGTCAAAACGAAAAGCGCAGATTGCATAATACTGGTTTACGTTCTATGTATCGTACTTATATTAAAAAGATTTTAACCGCTGTGGAGGCAGGCGATAAAGATAAAGCTTTAGAGGCTTATCAAAGCGCAGTGCCAGTAATTGACAGCATGGTAAATAAAGGTATTACACATAAAAATAAAGCTGCTCGGCATAAAAGTAGATTAAATAAGAAAATCGCAGCTTTGTAATAGGTCTTTATGTCGCGGTTTTCCTGTAGAGACGTTTTGTCAAAACGTCCCTAAATGTTATCCTGTTCTATATATTCCATGATCTTGTAACACAGTTTTTGTGTTCCCTGTTTTGTGAGGGCGGAAATATAAAATACTGGTCCTTGCCAGTGCAACGCATCTAAAATCTCTTTGCTGCGAGTTGCAACTTCATCTTCCGGCAGCATGTCAATCTTATTGAATACTATCCATCGCTCTTTTAGCACCAATTCTGGGCTGAATTTTTTAAGTTCTTTAATTATTGCTTTTGCTGCAGCAACCGGATTACTTTCATCTGCTGGAGCAAGGTCGATGACATGCAGTAAAATACCAGTGCGTGATAAGTGCTTTAAAAATTGGATGCCTAGTCCAGCGCCTTCGGCAGCACCTTCTATCAAGCCGGGAATATCTGCTATGACAAAACTTCGATATTTTTCGATACTGACTACACCAAGATATGGGCGTAGGGTTGTGAAAGGATAATCGGCTACTTTTGGCTGTGCTGCAGAAACGGCCCGAATAAAGGTTGATTTGCCAGCGTTGGGCATGCCTAAGAGGCCAACATCTGCTAATACTTTCAATTCAAGATGAAGATTACGCAGTTCGCCAGCAGTACCAGGAATAATTCGTCTTGGCGAGCGGTTAGTGCTACTTTTGAAACGGGTATTGCCAAGCCCATGCTCGCCACCCTTAGCTACCAAGAGTTGCTGCTGTGCAATAGTTAAATCACCGATTAATTCTTCAGTATCCGTGTCATATGCCATGGTGCCAATTGGGACCGTAATAATCAGATCCTGCCCACTCTTGCCTGTTTTTTGTTGGCCCTTGCCGCCCTGGCCGTGTTCAGCTTTATAAATACGTTGATGTCTAAAGTCAATTAAAGTATTTAGGTTTGGGTCTGCTTCTAGGTAAATATTGCCGCCATCACCACCATCACCACCATCTGGTCCGCCAAGAGGGATATATTTTTCGCGCCGAAAGCTACAACAACCATTGCCGCCTTTGCCTGCTTCGACCTTTATATCTGCTTCATCAACAAATTTCATAATTAAATCCAGTCACTTAAAGAAATGCCGATACCGGCGCTATTGGTATAGTGATTATATTCGATTAAACTTTGGCCATAACCGGTGAATACTTGTAGATAAATTTTTACCTGTTTGTAGACTGGCAAACTGACATCAAATTCTTCAGCGCCGCGTTTAAAGCCACTTTCAAAAGTGTTGCGCAGCATCATTGACAAGGTAACAGGCCCGGCTTTATAAGCTATTACCACATCGCCATGGCCTAGGTAACGGGCTATATCGGGGTTGTCAAGATTACTGCTATAGCTTTTAAAAATTAAAACCCAAGGTCTAACATCTACCAGTAAGTTTTCGTAAGCAAACTGAAAGCTAATGTAAGCGCGGTTCCAGCTACGCTCCAAGTCTCCGCCGCGACCATTTGACTGGTGCATAGCACCGATGTTAGTCCATAAGAAAGGTAAAACTTTTTTGCTGATAAAAATTTCGGGCTCATAATTTGTTTCACGAAAATAAGGGGAATTAGTATATAGTTGCCAGTACATCAGCTGAGTATAGGCTAGATTAAAACTACTATCCTTGCCTAAAATATTATGCAGCAATGCAATTTTAAAACTAAGTTGAGCTTTAAACTCAATTGGATTTAGTCTTTGGTCATTTGGGGTTGTACCCTTGTAAATTCTATTATATGGTGTCTGAGTATAATAAAATGGAAGCACATAGGTAGGTTGATATAGTGCTATACCAAAAGGACTTGCGGAAACAATGTTTTCTTCGGCTAATCTTTTATCAAGTGCAGATTTTTGCTTTGGAGTTAAGTCAGCAATAGTGTCTTGAATGTCTTTGACTATGCCAGAGAGTTTATCCGTTGCAGTACTCGTTTTCGACGTGGTTGTTTTTTGAGAATCAGTTGCTTTGGCTGTGTCAGAGTTAGTTTTTGCCCAGCAAATATTGCTTAATAGCAGTCCACATGCTAGAAATAAGCAAATAGTGCGTATTTTTTTCATGTTAAGCCGCGGGGGCTATGTTCACATATTTCTTTTGCTTTAAGCCTTTGACTGTAAAAGATACCTGGCCGTCGGTTTTGGCAAATAGGGTGTGATCTTTGCCCATGCCAACATTTTCACCTGGATTAAACTTGGTGCCACGTTGTCGAACAAGGATATTCCCAGCTTTTACAACTTGGCCGCCAAATTTTTTCAAGCCTAAGCGCTTTGAGTTCGAATCGCGACCGTTCTTAGAGCTACCGCCTGCTTTCTTATGTGCCATAGTTTATGCCTCTTTTTTTGTTACTTTTTTGGTCGTTGCTGCTTTTTTGGGAGCAGCTTTCGTTGTTTTTGGTTCTGCTGTTGCAGTTTTTTTGGGAGCAGTTTTTGTTATTTTTGGTTCTGCTGTTGCTGCTTTTGGTTCTGCTTTTGTTGTTTTAGGCGCGCTGGAACCGATTTTAGTGATTTTCACTTCAGTGTAATCTTGTCTATGCCCCATTTGTTTCATATGGTGCTTGCGCCTGTGAAATTTCAAAATATGTATTTTTTTATGTCTACCTTGCTCAAGCACTTCAGCTGTAACAGTAACCTTATCTAAATAAGGCGTACCAATTTTAGTTGTTTTGCCATCATTCAACATTAAAACATTATCAAAGCTAACCTCGGCGCCAGCCTCGGCGTCTAGCTTTTCTAACTTAATAATGTCACCTTCACTTACGCGATGTTGTTTGCCACCGCTTGCAATAACTGCATACATCGTATTAACTCCATAGACGATAGAAATCAGGACTGATCATTTTACGCAAAGTCTTAGCGAGACGCAAGTAATTTTTTATCGAATGTATATATATATTCGATAAAAAATACAAGAAGATTGCGCCAATAGTTTCCATCGAGTAAACTATTCAACGTCGGAGTGTAGCTCAGCTTGGTAGAGCACTGCCTTCGGGAGGCAGGGGTCGGAGGTTCAATTCCTCTCACTCCGACCAATTGAATATTATAAAAATATGGAAAAATCACAAACTTATTTAGCTTTTGACTTTGGTTTAAAGCGTGTTGGTGTTGCTGTCGGGCAAGATGTTACTAAAACAGCATCCCCATTAACAACGCTCCAAGCCAAAAATGGCAAACCTAACTGGGATGATGTTACGGCATTAATTGCAGAATGGTCACCTGTAGCATTAATTGTAGGTATTCCTAGTGCAGCTGATAACGCAGATTTGCCAACAACAGCTCTTGCAAAGAAGTTTGCTGCTCAGTTACATAATCGATTTGAGCTTCCTGTATATCATGTAGATGAGCACCTTACTACTAAAAATGCTCGGGAAGAAGTTTATCAACAACGAGGTTATAAAGCATTACGATCAACTGAGATCGATGCGGTTGCTGCAGCTTTAATATTAGAGACTTGGTTTGCAAGCTGAATTAATTTACCTTGATGTCATCCCGCGACTTGCCTGTCCAGAGCTTGTCGAGGTGGATCGCGGAATCCATAGGTGTCATTGCGAGCATAGCGAAGCAATCCAGTTTTTACAATAACATGTTTTTGGATCGCTTTGTCACGTTGTTCCTCGCGATGACGATTTCGAGCTGGATTCCCACCTGCGCGGGAATGACGGGTTGGGGGATGGATTTCTTGCCTGCGCCGGAATGACATACACAACCAAAAATAATTTTTTTATATTGCCATTTATTTGGCAATAAATTCATACAAATTTTTTGGATCTGGCATATCAGGTAATAAATCTATGTCTTGTCCTAAGCCATTCTCATAAACCATGCGCATGATGGAATAATCTGCTAGGGCAAAGCCGACAGAATCAAACACAATAATCTTATCTTGCTCTGTTCGACCTGGTTTTTTGTTTTGAATTAGTTCATATAGCTCTGTATATTCTGGTTCGACTTCTAAGTTCTGAATTTCGCCTTCGTCTTTAGTTTGGGGATAATATTCCAAAGCGATGCGACTGTGTTTTAATATTTCCGGATCGAGCTCGGTTTTGCCCGGGCAGTCTCCGCCCATGGCATTGATAAACAGATTGT
>SDBS01004597.1_pt1 | contig 13490 bp, 11 predicted proteins | sample 2277091 | NCBI WGS metagenome assembly SDBS01 (sample SAMN10404972, study PRJNA504765) | marine sediment metagenome | isolation source: marine sediment core GS10_PC15, 163 cmbsf | place: Arctic Ocean: Southern Knipovich Ridge | collected 2010 | reverse complement strand
GCATGGGCTGGGCCGGGCGATCCGCGGGTCCCCCGCGCCCCCCGCCGCGCCCTCCACCGTGCTCCCGACGCCGACGGGCCCGCGTCATCGCCGACGAGCGAGCGTTATCTTCCTCTTCCACCTGCTCTCCAAACATCCCGCGGTGTATCCACACCTTCACACCGATCGTTCCATAGGTGGTGAAGCTCGGGACGAACCCGTAGTCCACATCCGCCTCCAGCGTGTGCAGCGGGATGCTGCCCTTGATCTGAGTTTCCTGGCGGCGCATTTCGCCCCCGCCCAGGCGACCGGAGATGATGATCTTAACGCCCTTGGCACCCGCCTGCATGGTGGCCTCGCACCGCTGCTTCAACGCCCGCCGATAACCCGCCCGCCGCTTGAGCTGCTCGGCGATGCCGTCCGCGACCAGCTGCGCGCTCAGGTCGGGGTTCCTCACCTCGATGATGTTTATGTTGACGCGGCGGTTGGTGAGGTCCTCCAGCGCATCCTTGAGCTTGTCCACCTCCGCGCCCCTGGGCCCGATCACCAGACCCGGGCGCGCCGTCTTCAGGATCACCTTCACCTCTTCCCGCGTGCGTTCGATTTCGACGCCGCTGACGGCGGCGTAAGGCGGGCGGCGGTTCAGCCTCTCATCGATGAACCGGCGGATCCGCTCGTCCTCGACGAGAAACTCGCCGTAATTGCTCTTGGGGGCGAACCATCGCGACTTCCAACCGATCGTCACGCCCGTTCGAAATCCTATCGGATTTACCTTCTGACCCATCGTTGCGCCTCGCTACTGTTGCTCCTGCTCTTCCTCGACCACGACGGTAATGTGAGAAGTTCGCTTGAGGATCGGATGCGCCCGCCCGCGATCCTTGTGGCGGAACCGGTGGACCGTCGGACCTTCGTCCACCCGCGCCTCGGCGACGTAGAGCAGATCGACGTTGGCCTCGTTCTCGTTCGCGTTGGCGATAGCGCTGGCCAGGACCTTCGAGACCATCACAGCCGCCCGGTGCGGCGAAAACTGCAGGACGTTCAGCGCGTCCTGCACGTCCCGCCCGCGGACCATTTCCGCGATCAACCTAACCTTCCGCGGGCTGATTCGCGCGTATCTATGTTTTGCCTGCCACGCCATCTGACACCGACTCCGAAGACGCTTCCGCCTAAGGGACGCTCTATCTCCTTCCGCCGCTGTGGCCGCGGAAAGTCCTCGTCGGACTGAACTCGCCCTGCTTGTGCCCCACCATGTCCTCGGTCACGAACACGCGATTGAAGACCTTCCCGTTGTGCACCATGAAGGTGTACCCGACGAACTCCGGAACGATCGTGCATGGGCGAGCCCAGGTCCGGATCGGATCCTTCTCTCCGCTGTCCCGCTGCCGTATCACCTTGCGGAACAGCTTCTCATCCACGTAGGGTCCCTTTTTCGCGCTTCGCGTCATAGCTAGCTCTCAGCTATAGGACAAGCTGCCCGGTCCGCACGTTGCGGCGCCGGCGCAGGATCATCTTGTTGGACGTCTTTCGTTTCTTGCGTGTCTTCCCGCCCTTTGCGAGCACCCCGGTCGGCGAGACCGGATGCCTTCCACCGGCACGCCTTCCTTCGCCCCCTCCCATGGGGTGGGCGACGGGGTTCATCGCCGATCCGCGGACGTGGGGACGGCGGCCCAGATGCCTTGTGCGCCCCGCCTTCCCCCACCGCACCGACATGTGCTCTACGTTGCCCAGCTGTCCGATGGTAGCGCGGCACTTGGCGTTGATGAGGCGCATTTCGCCGGAGGGAAGGATCAGCGTTGCGATCCCGCCCTCGCGTGCCGCCAACCTCCCCGCTCCGCCCGCCGCGCGCACCAGCTTTCCGCCTTGCCCCGGGTTCATCTCGATGTTGTGCACCGCCAGACCCATCGGGATCCGGGAGAGCGGGAGGCAGTTGCCCACCCGCGGTTCGGCGCCCTCGCCGGAATAGATCTTCTGCCCGACCTGAAGGCCCGCCGGGGACAGGATGTACCTCTTCTCGCCGTCCTCGTACTCGACCAGGGCGATGTTGCACGAGCGGTTGGGGTCATATTCGACGGTCTTCACCTCGGCGGCCATCCCGTCCTTGTTGCGCTTGAAGTCGATCTGGCGGTACATGCGCTTGTGCCCGCCCCCACGGTGCCGCATCGTGATCTTCCCGTGGTGGTTCCGCCCGCCGGTCTTCTTCAGCGGTTTGAGAAGCGACTTCTCCGGTTTGGTGGCGGTGATCTCGTCGGACCGGTTGACCGAACTGTTCCGCCTGCCCGGGGATGTTCTTTTGTAAACTTTTATCGGCATGACTTTGGTACCTTCCGGTCAGCCTTTGCCCTAGAACAGATCTATGTGGTGCTCGGGATCGAGAATCACCACCGCCTTCTTCCAATGCCGCGTCTTACCCCACCGGTATCCGGTGCGGCGGGGCTTGCCCTTGCGGTTGGCGGTGCGGACCTCCCGCACCTTCACGTCGTATATCTTCTCGATCGCCTGGCGGATCTGAGTCTTGTTGGCGTCGGGGGCGACCTCGAACGCGTAGGCGTTGAGCTTCTCTGACTGATACGTCCCTTTCTCCGTCACCAACGGGCGAACGATGATCCTGTAGATGTCCTTCTTCACGCTCACTGTACCGTCTCCCGATCCATCAGTGCCTTCATCGCCTCGGAAGTCACCAGCATCTTCTGGCGCGTGGCGACGTCGAACGCGTTCAGCTCGTCCGTGATACGGACGGTGAGGTCCTGGATGTTGCGGGAAGAGAGGTATATGTTGCGGTCGCGGCCGGCCAGGGCGAGGAGGCAGGAACGGTTGATCTGGAGGTTCCTGAGCAGCTCGGCCATCTGGCGCGTACGAGGCTTCTCGGCGGTCAGTCCGTCGACGATCATCAGGTCCTGCCCGATCATCTTGGCGAGGATGGCCGAGTCGAGCGCGGCCTTGCGCATCTTTCGGGGCAGGTCCTTCCGGAAAGAGTGGGGCTTCTTGGCGAACGTCACCCCTCCCCCGCGCACGACGGGGCTGCGAACCGGCCCCCTCCGGGCGTAACCGGTGCCCTTCTGGCGGAACACTTTCCGGGTCGAGCCCACGCTCATCCCGCGGGACTTGGTGGCGGCGGTGCCCTGGCGGCGGGCGGCATGGTAGGCCACCACCGCCTGCTTCAACAGCGCAACGTTCACTCGCGACCCGAACATCGCCTCGTCCACCTCGACGGCGTCGATCTTCTCACCGCTCGTGTTGTATACCGGAACTTCCAACATGATCCGCCGCCTCGCGGGGCTATTCCTTCGGCACCTTCGCCGTCTTGCTTTCCCTGATAAAAAGAAATCCGCCGTTGGCCCCGGGCAATGAGCCCTTGATCAACAGCAGATCGTTTTCCTTGTCCACCCCGACTAGTTTGTGGTTCCTGCTCGTACAGCGCACCGCACCCATGTGCCCCGCCATGCGCTTTCCCTTCTTGGGTTTCGGACCCGTACCGGCGTCGGAAGCGTGGGAGGCGATCGATCCGGGCGAGCGGTGCTTGCGCTCGACACCGTGGGAGGCCAGTTGGCCTTTGAAGTGGTGCCTCTTCATCCCCCCCGCGAACCCTTTGCCCTTGGTCGTCCCGACGACGTCCACGTACCCCACCTCGTCGAAGCTCTCGACGGTGATGGTGGTCCCGACCTCCACCTCCGCCTGCTCGTCAAGCCGCAACTCGCGCGCGAACTTCTTCGGGCGGGTGTTCGCCTTCGCGGCGTGGCCGATCAGCGGTCTGCTCGCGCGGTGGGTCCTGACATCCTCAAAGCCCATCTGCACCGCGTCGTACCCGTCCCTCTCGCCCGTCTTGACCTGCAGGACGGTGCAGGGACCGGCTCTGACGACGGTGACGGGCAGTAGGGCTCCGCCGGAGTCGTACACCTGTGTCATGCCGATTTTCTTTCCTAGGATCGCCGCCGCCATCGCCGCACCTACGCCTTGATCTTGATGAAGACACCGGCCGGAACTACCAGGCGGTTGAGCGCCTCGACCGTCCGGACGGTCGGTTCATAAATATCGATGATTCGCTTGTGCGTCCGCATTTCAAACTGCTCGCGCGACTTCTTGTCCACGTGCGGACTGCGCAGGACGGTGTATCGCTCGATCCGCGTTGGAAGCGGGATCGGCCCGCACACCCGCGCACCGGTCCGCTCGGCGTGATCGACGATCTCCTTCGCCGAGGCGTCCAGCGCCCGGTGATCGTAAGCTTCCATTCGGATGCGAATCTTGTCCTGCACCATGGAGGTACTCTCCGACGGTTATTCCACGTGGAAATCGCCAAAATGTGTAGAATCAGCCTAGCATACGGATGCCACGGCTTTTGTCAATCTTCCTTAGCCCGATTTTCGCATTTTTTCTCACAACTCACACGTATCGCAGTATTTCCTCGGCCACGTGCGCGGGGGCCGGGGCGTACGAATGCGGTTCCATCGTGCTGGTCGCCCGTCCCTGCGAAAGCGACCGCAGTTGGGTGGCGTATCCGAACATCTCGGCAAGCGGGGCCTCGGCCGTCAAAACGTGGTAGCGCCCGCGCTGCTCCATCTTGCGGATATCCGCCCGCCGGGCGTTCAGATCGCCGATAATCGCCCCGAGATACTCTTCGGGGGTGGTGACCTGCAGGTGCATGATCGGTTCGAGAAAGACCGGACCGGCATTGGCGACGGCCTCGCTGAAGGCGAGGACGGACGCCTGCTCGAACGCTATCTCCGAGCTGTCCACCGGGTGGTGTTTCCCGTCCAGCAGCGTCGCCTTGATGTTCTGCATGGGATAACCGGCCAGCGGTCCTGCCCCGGCGGCGGCGCGAACGCCCTGCTCGACAGCCGGAATGTACTCCCGCGGAATCGCGCCGCCCTTCGACGCGTTCTCGAAGGCGATCTTGTCCTCGCCGACGCCCGGGGTGAAGGGTTCGATCCTCATCTCCACCACCCCGTACTGCCCTCGCCCGCCCGTCTGGCGGATGAATCGCCCTTCCGCTACGGCGGACCTGCGGATGGTCTCCTTGTACGCGACCTTCGGGCGCCCGACGCGGACGTCCAACCCCATGTCCCGCACGAGCTTGTTCTTCACGATCTCCAGGTGCAGCTCGCCCATACCGGAGATGGTCGTCTGCCCGGTCTCCTCGTCGAATCGGTAGCGGAAGCTCGGATCCTCTTTCTTCAGCGTGTTCAGCGCAATGACCATTCGCTGCTTGTCGGCGTTGGTGCGCAGCTCGATCGACATGGTGATGACCGGTTCCGGGAACTCTAACCTCTCCAAGACGATCCTGTCCCTCGTGTCGCACAGCGTATCCCCGGTCAGACTGTGCTTGAGCCCCACCACCGCCACGATGTCCCCGGCGGAGGCGTCCTTTCTTGCGGTGCGCTGCTTTGCATGCATCTCCCAGATGCGAGAGACGATTTCCTTCTTCTCCCGAGTGCTGTTGAATACGCGCGTACCGGCCTTCAGCGTTCCGCTGTAAATGCGGACGAAGTTCAGGTCCCCGTGCTGATCCGAGGTGATCTTGAACACCAGCGCCGACATCGGGTCGGCGGTATCGGCGTGGCGGTAGAGTTCCTTGTCGCCCTTCAAGGATGCGGGCCCGGAAACCGGGGGTACGTCCTCGGGACTCGGGAGGAAATTGATCACTCCGTCCAGCAGCGGACGAACGCCTATGTGCTTGAGGGCGGACCCGCAGAAGACCGGATGAAGCTTCAGCGAGAGCGTCCCGTGTCGGATCGCCGCGATCAGCTTGGCTTCCGTTACGCTCGTCTCGTCGCGGAGGTAGGCCTCCATCAGTTCGTCGTCACAGTCGGCGGCGTGCTCGATGAGGCTGTGGCGGGCGAGTTCGACCTCGTCCGTCATATCGGCCGGGACGTCTTCCTCGCGTAGAGTGGTGGCGATCTTCTCCGGATCGTAGTAGTACGCCTTGCGGCGGATCAGGTCTATCTGCCCGGCGAAGCCCTCGCCCGCCCCGATGGGAAGCTGCACGGCGACGGGGTTGGCTCGAAGACGTGAACCGATTTCTTCCAGCACCATTTCGAAGTCGGCCCCCACCCGGTCCAACTTATTGACGAAGCAGATTCTCGGTACGTGGTAGCGGTCCGCCTGCCGCCACACCGTCTCAGACTGCGCCTCGACCCCTCCAACACCGCAGAACACCGCCACCGCCCCGTCCAGGACGCGAAGCGATCGCTCCACCTCGATGGTGAAGTCGACGTGCCCCGGGGTGTCGATCAGATTGACAGTGTGACCACACCAGGTGAGCGTGGTGGCGGCCGACGTGATGGTGATCCCCCGCTCCTGCTCCTCGACGAGGTAATCCATGACCGCGGTCCCCTCGTGGACCTCGCCGATCTTGTAGGTCCGACCGGCGAAATAGAGCACCCGCTCGGTGACGGTGGTCTTCCCGGCATCGATGTGGGCCATGATCCCGATGTTTCTCAGTTGTCCGAGGTCTTTCGCCATGAACTTCCGCTATCTCACTCGCCCTTACCGCAGGGCGGTCCGTCCGTCCGATACATTCACTCCCCACGTACGGATCGCGTCTGCGCTGGGAGGGGAGAAGCCCTTCCTGCTCCCGCCTGTCCGGCGGGCAACCGGTCTTGAGAACGCCCCTAGAGGGCGTCGAGCAGACCGGCCCGGTTGTATTATCTCAAGCGGCTCACCGGGCAGCGGTTGCCCGCAGCAAGCTCGGTTCGCCTTCTCTGAGCCCCGGCCCGGTGCCGTTGACCGGGGTCGCCCGCTCCGCTACGCCGTAGCCGTGCGATCTCGCGGACGATTCAATCCACACCGATATTTCCGGCCGGGAAGCAGGTTCGGCCGGTGGGCCAGTTTCGTTGGTTCTCATATCTACCAGGCAAAGTGGGCGAAGGCCTTGTTGGCGTCCGCCATGCGGTGAATGTTCTCTCGCGTGCTCATCGCCCCTCCCTCTCGCCTGTAGGCAGCCATGAGTTCGTTGGCCAGTCGCTGGTGGACGGGCTGGCCGGACCCGGACCGGACAGCGTCGCGGATCCACCGTATCGCCAGCGACAACTGCCTTTTCTTGTTCACCTGCATCGGGACCTGGTAGTTCGCCCCGCCCACACGCTTGGAACGGACCTCGATGAGCGGTTTGACGTTCTCGACCGCCTTCTCAAAGACCTCCAGCGGGGGGGCGTCTTTGATCTTCTTGGCGATGATGTCCATCGCATTGTAGAACATCCGCTGGGCGACGGATTTCTTCCCGCACAACATGAAGCAGTTGATGAACTTCGACACCAACTTGCTGTTGTATTGCGGGTCCGGGGCCAACTGTTTCACCGACGCCGTGAATCTCTTGTATGCCATCTGACGTTCCACTTCCCGCCCTCTGCCGGGCGGTGTCTTCAATCTTCCTTCGGTTCCGCCGCTGCGGCGGAACCCTCAACGCAGCGACCTCCGCCCATCGGGCGAGGGTGAGTTTCTCGCATCCTACTTGGGTTTCTTCGCACCGTACTTGCTTCGGGACTGTTTCCGCCCTTCGACTCCCAGCGCGTCCAGCGTACCGCGGACGATGTGATAGCGCACGCCGGGCAGGTCGCGAACGCGACCCCCGCGGACCAGTACGATGCTGTGCTCCTGCAGGTTGTGATCGATGCCCGGAATGTAGGCCGTCACCTCCTTCCCGTTGGTCAGCCGGACCCTCGCCACCTTCCGAAGCGCCGAGTTCGGTTTCTTCGGGGTCACGGTCTTGACCAGGAGGCAGACGCCTCGCCTCTGCGGGCTGGCATCGAGGGCGACGTTCTTCTTCTTGCCCTTCTGCTTCGTACGCGCCTTTCGAACTAACTGGTTGATGGTTGGCATCCGCTACCTCTCAATAATCAGTGGCCCGCAGCAGCCGACCACTCATCTTTGCAGTCGTCCCTATCTTCTTCCGGTCAAGGCCTGCTGGACGGCCTGGGTGATCTCGGCTTCCGAGAGTTCTTCGCTCGGGAGCCCGGCCAGTTCGGGCAGCTCGACGTTTCGCTTGATCCGCATCTCCAGGTACGGCCGGAAGCTCGTCCCTGCGGGAATCAGGTGACCGAGGATCACGTTCTCCTTGAGCCCGCGAAGCTCGTCCACCTTCCCGGCCAACGCCGCCTCGGTGAACACCTTGGTCGATTCCTGGAAGCTCGCCGCCGACAGGAAGCTCTCGGACTGCAGCGACGCCTTGGTGATTCCCAGCAGCAGCGTCTTGGCGGTTGCCGGCCGCGGGCGCTTGGTATTGGCCGGTTCCTTCCCGGCGGCCTCGGCGTCCATATTGGCCTGCTCGACCTTTTCCCGCAGGACGGTCTCTCCGTCCACAAATTCCGTGTCGCCGCTGCTGACAATCTTCAGCGATCGGGCGAGCCGTGCATTTTCGTCTTTGAAGCGGAACTTGTCAATAACATCTCCGGGAAGAAGACCGCTGTCGCCGACGGTCTCGATCTTCACCTTTCGCATCATCTGGGCGAGGATGATCTCCACGTGCTTGTCGTTGATGGTCTGCCCGACCCCGCGGTAGACGCCCTGAACCTCCATCAGGAGGTACTGCTGCAACGCCTCCTCACCCCGGATCGCGAGGATGTCGTGCGGAACCAGCGGACCCTCGGTCAGCGGATCGCCCGCCTCGACGTGGTCCCCGGCGTGCACCAGAAGATGCTGATCGTGCGGTACGTGGTGCTCGCGGTCCATACCGGACTCGCTGGAGACGATGATGGTCATCTTCCCGCGGCGCTTGTCGGTCCGCAGCTCGACCCGCCCGGAGATCTCCGCCATCGCCGCGGGGTCTTTCGGGCGGCGTGCCTCGAAGACTTCGGTGATGCGCGGCAGCCCGCCGGTGATGTCCTGCGTTCCGATGATCTCGCGCGGCTGGCGGGCGAGCATTTCCCCGGGCTTGACGGACTGGCCTTCTTCCACTTCGATGCGGGCCTTCGCGGGCAGGTAGTGGAAGTCCAGTATCTTTCCGGTCTTGTCCTCGACGACGATCCGCGGGTGCATCTCGCCCTTATGCTCGATAATGACCAGACGCCCGACAGTTCGCTTCGCACCCTCTGCCAGGCGGGCCGTCTCGCCATCTTCGATGTCCTGGAAGCGGACGAGACCCGCGGCCTCGGCGAGGATCGGGATGCGGTGCGGATCCCAGGTGACCACGCGCTGCCCGGACTTCACCTTCGTCCCTTCGGGGACGGTGACCAATGCCCCGTAGGGGACCTTGTACTTCTCCAGCTCGCGGTCTTTCTCATCCACGATCGCCAGTTCGCCGTTGCGCTTGAGGACGAGCATGGTGGATCTCTTACCCACCTTGACCTCGACGGCGTTCAGATCCCTGTACTTGACCGTCCCGCCCACCGTCGAGAGAATCTCCGATTCGACTATCGCTCTGGTCGCGACGCCCCCGGTGTGGAAGGTCCGCATCGTCAGCTGCGTCCCGGGTTCCCCGATCGACTGGGCGGCGATGATGCCCACCGCCAAGCCCTCCTCGACCATCTGCCCGGTGGACAGGTCTCTCCCGTAGCACTTGGCACAGACCCCAAGCGGGCTCTCGCACGTATGCGAGCTGCGCACGCGAATGGTCTCCAGACCCAGGTCTTCGATCTTCGCGGCGGCGGCGTCGGTGATGATCTCGTTCTCGCGCACGATCATCTCGTCGGTGATCGGGTTGACGATGTTCTCGCGGGCGGTCCGGCCGACGATGACGTCTCGGAGGGGGACGTCCACTTGTTCGCCCCTATAGACGGCCGACTTGGTGATCCCCTTCAACGTCCCGCAGTCCACCTCGTTGATGATCACGTTCTGCGCGACGTCCGCAAGCTTGCGCGTGAGGTACCCGCTGTCGGCGGTCTTGAGGGCGGTGTCTGCGAGGCCCTTGCGGGCGCCGTGGGTCGAGCTGAAGTATTCCAGGACGGTCAGGCCCTCGCGGAAATTGGCCTTGATCGGGGTCTCGATGATCTCGCCGGAGGGTTTGGACATCAGACCGCGCATACCCGCCAACTGCCTGATCTGGTCCACGTTCCCGCGGGCGTTGGAGTGCAGCATCATCCAGACCGGGTTGATGTAGTTGGGATCGTATTCTCGCCGGTCGGATTCCAGCGCCAACAGGAGGCTCTTGGTGACCTCCTCGCGAACGTGAATCCAGACATCGACGGTCTGGTTGTAGCATTCTCCCTGGGTGATGGTGTCGGCCTGGTAGTCGGCCTGGATGCGATCGACGCGGGCCTGCGCCTGCTTGAGAATATCCGCCTTGTTGTCAGGGATGCGGGCGTCGGTGATCCCGAAGGAGATTCCCGCCAGCGTCGAGTACTTGAATCCCAGCGATTTCATGTCGTCCAGCAGACCGAGGGTGTCGCTGCGGCCGAGCTTCTGATAGCAGTCGCTGATCACCCCGCTGGTACCCTTGGCCCCGAGCGGGTAGTTGTAATAGCTCATCCCCTCGGGGAGGATATCGTTGAAGATGCAGCGCCCGGCGGAGGTGATGATCCTTCCGCTCTCCGCCTGGTACCGCCTGTCCTCTTCGATGATATTCTTCTCGGTGGGCAGCTTGACGACGATCTCCGCGTGCATCCCGACCCGCCCGAGCTCGTAGGCGGTGATGGCCTCGGAGGGAGAGGCGAAGACGGGCAGCTCGTGGCTTTCATCGATGCGGACTTTGCGAACGGCCTCATCGACGAACATCGCGCCCTGATCGCTCGTCAGGTAATAGACCCCGAGGACGATGTCCTGCATCGGCATGGCGATGGGCATCCCGTTGGCGGGCGAGAAGATGTTGTTGGTCGCCAGCATCAGGATGTGGGTTTCGGCCTGCGCCTCGATGGACAGGGGCAGGTGGACGGCCATCTGGTCTCCGTCGAAGTCCGCGTTGAACCCCTTGCAGACCAGCGGGTGGATCTTGATGGCGTTGCCCTCGACCAGCACCGGTTCGAACGCCTGGATGCCCATGCGGTGCAGGGTCGGTGCGCGGTTGAGAAGCACGGGGTGCTGGTAGATCACCTGCTCCAGGACGTCCCAGATCTCCTTGTCGCGCCGCTCGAGCATCTTCTTGGCCGATTTGATGGTATCGGCCAATCCGCGCTCCTTGAGCTGGCGGATGATGAAGGGCTGGTAGAGCTCCAGGGCGATCTTTTTGGGGAGTCCGCACTGGTTGAGGCTCAGTTCGGGCCCGACGACGATAACGGATCGCCCGGAGTAATCGACGCGCTTACCCAGCAGGGTCTCCCGGAACCGCCCCTGCTTGCCCTTGATCATGTCGGTGAGCGACTTGAGGGGCCGGTTGGCGGTGCCCTGAACGGGGCGGCGGCACCGGCCGTTGTCGAACAAGGCGTCGACCGCCTGCTGAAGCATGCGTTTCTCGTTGCGGATGATGACCTCCGGGGCGTTGAGGTCCATCAGCTTCTTCAGGCGGTTGTTGCGGTTGATGATCCGCCGGTACAGGTCGTTCAGGTCGCTGGTGGCGAAATTCCCACTCTCCAGCAGCACCAGCGGGCGGAGTTCCGGGGGGATGACCGGGATGACGTCCATGACCATCCACTCGGCGCGGTTGCCCGATGCGCGGATCGACTCGACCTGCTTCAGCCGCTTGCTCAGGTCTTTGATCTTCTGCTTGGAGGAGGTCTTCTTCAGGCCTTCGCGGAGCTCGCCGCTCAGTTCGACGAGGTCCAGCTTCTCCAGGAGTATCTTGATCGCCTCGGCGCCCATGAACGCCTTGAAGTCGTCGTGGTATTCCTCGTACGCCGAGCGGTACTCCTCTTCAGTCAGCACCTGCTTGTACTTGAGCGGGGTCTGACCCGGGTCGGTCACCACGTAGTCCTGGAAGAGGATGATCTTCTCCAGATCGGAGGTCTTCATGGCCAGCAGCGTTCCCAGGCGCGAGGGGAGGGCCTTGAAGAACCAGATGTGAACGACGGGGGCGGCGAGGTTTATGTGCCCCATCCGCTTTCTCCGAACGCGCGAGTGGGTGACCTTCACTCCGCAGCGGTCGCAGATGATCCCCTTGTGCTTGGTCCCCTTGTACTTGCCGCACGCGCACTCCCAGTCGCGCTCCGGACCGAATATCCGCTCGCAGAAAAGCCCGTCCTTCTCCGGGCGGTACGTGCGGTAGTTGATGGTCTCGGGTTTCTTGACCTCGCCGAACGACCAGCTTCGAATGTCGTTGGGCGACGCCAGTTGAATCTTCACCGATCCGTAATCGTTGATCCGGTCGTATACGCTTTCAGCCATGGTCCTTCTCACTCCGCTATTGCCGTAAACCGTCGCGTCAATAGTCTCCGCTCGCCCGCGTCGCCTAGATAAGCTTCTTCTTCTCCAGCTGGATGTTCAGACCCAGCCCGCGCAGCTCGTTGCACAAGACGTCGAAGCTGACGGGCGTTCCGGCCTCCAGCGTGTTGGTGCCCTTGACCATTGACTCGTAGATCTTGGTCCGCCCTTCGACGTCGTCGCTCTTGACCGTCAGCAGTTCCTGGAGGGTGTAACTGGCGCCGTAGGCCTCCAGGCCCCAGACTTCCATCTCACCGAAGCGCTGCCCGCCCGTTCGCGCCTTCCCTCCGAGCGGCTGCTGGGTGATCAGCGAGTACGGGCCCGTCGCTCGAGCGTGGATCTTCTCGTCCACCAGGTGGTGCAGCTTGTTCATGTAGATGTATCCGACGGTCACCTTCTGCTCGAAGGGCTCGCCGGTGCGCCCGTCGTAGAGGGTAACCTTCCCGTCCTCGGGCATTTCCACCAGCAGTTCGCGGGTCGCACCGGCCTGTTGGGTGACCTTGAGGTCCTCCTGGCGTCCGCGGACGTGCTCGTTGGCTTCCCGGATGCACTCGAAGATCTCTTCTTCCTTCGCCCCGTCGAAGACGGGGGTGACGGCTTGGAAGCCCAGCACCGCCGCCGCCCACCCGAGGTGCGTCTCGAGAATCTGCCCAAGGTTCATCCGCCCGGGCACGCCCAGGGGGTTCAGGACGATGTCGACCGAGGTACCGTCGGAGAGGAAGGGCATGTCTTCTTCGGGTTTGATCTTGGCGATCACTCCCTTGTTCCCGTGCCGCCCGGCCATCTTGTCGCCCACCCCCAGCGCCCGCTTGGTCGCCACCGTGACCTTCACCATCTCGAGGACACCGGAGGGCAGCTCGTCCCCGCGCTTCATGTGCCCGAGCTTGCGCTCCATCTCTCGCTGGATCTCTTCGATGCGAGGCCAGTACCGCTGGTGGATCTTGAGGGCCTGCTCCTTGGGATGCGGCTTCGAGGACTTGATCCATCGAGTATTGAAGTTCTCTATCTGTTCGAGGATGACCGCGTCGATATCGCTCTGCCCGACCTTCTGGCGCGTGGTGGAGTCCACCATCGGAGCGCCCAGGACTTCGGCGATTTCGTTGGACATGTCGCGGAATATCTTGATCGTCCGCGCGTTCATCTGCTTACGATATGCGTCGATGTCCTTCTTGAGCTGCCTCTTCTGCTCGTCGGTCATGTGCGTTCGCCGGGAGAAGCGGCGAGTGTCGATGACGACTCCCTCTTCTCCGGCGGGCAGTTCCAGGGAGTCGTTCTTGACGTCCTCCCCCGCC
>SDBS01004596.1_pt1 | contig 13491 bp, 13 predicted proteins | sample 2277091 | NCBI WGS metagenome assembly SDBS01 (sample SAMN10404972, study PRJNA504765) | marine sediment metagenome | isolation source: marine sediment core GS10_PC15, 163 cmbsf | place: Arctic Ocean: Southern Knipovich Ridge | collected 2010 | reverse complement strand
ACCGCCTCCACCAGGGAAGCGGTATCAATATCCTGAATCCGCCTACGGCGTTATGGCGCGGTGGGAATATGGTCACTGGATAACACGCATTGCTCACCGCTTGCCCAATCATGGCCCAGGTGGTGGCTGGTCTTATAAAGTTGGTCGCTTTTTTACTGCTCAAGATGAAGCCTCGGCCAATGAGATAATAGAACAGCTTGACTCAAGATATGTAATCATTGGCTATGATACAACTACGACTAAGTTCTATGCTGGGGCAATCTGGGCAGGCAGTAGCCCAGAGAAATTTTTAGAGATCTCCTACCTACCCCAGGATGGCAAACTTGTGTCGGGGTATCTATTCTACCCTGAATACTACCGCTCACTAGCCGTCAGACTATATAACTTTGATGGTACTTCAGTAACCCCTAAAAGTTCTACTGTTATTTCTTACCAGGAAAGAATTAACCGTGAAGGTGAGCTTTACAAGGAAATCACCAGTTTACAATCTTTCACTAGCTACGAAGAGGCTGAAGATTATGTCGCAGGGAAGGAATCAAGCAATTATATAATAGCGGGTACCAATCCGTTTATCAGCCCGGTGCCATTAGAAGCATTGGAACATTACAAGCTGATTTATAGCTCAGATATCTATATAATGATGCCGAATGCCGGTATGATTCCATCAGTAAAAATATTCGAGTATGTTAAATAAAATATGTAAGAGTGGCTGGTATTGATGAGATTACCCCTTTTTATTAAGGAAACTCTGACTAATGCTACTAAAGCTATAACCTCTAAAAAGCGACTTCAAGAGCTTTTGGGGATTTCTCTTTATCGCAATTCTATCTATCTCATGCTCAACTCAGGTATCCTTGCCATCTTCGGTTTTTTCTTCTGGATGATAGCTGCCAGACTTTATCCAGTAGAGGGTATCGGGCTTGCCTCAGCAGCTATATCAGCAATGGGTTTGCTGGCGCTGCTCTCTACCTTGGGACTGGACTATGGGCTCATAAGATTTCTCCCTAACTCCCGTGAAAAAGCTAACGAAGTAATAAACACTTGTCTTACCATAGGTAGCATAGTATCAATAACCCTATCCGTTATCTTTCTCATCGGTCTTCACATTTGGTCTCCTGCCCTTCTTCTACTTCGAGAGCACCCAATATTCTTAGCTACCTTTGTGGCTTTTACTCTCGTCACTACTCTTATGACGTTTAGCTGTCGGGCTTTCCTCGCTAAGCGTAGAGCCGGTTTTGTCTTAGCCCAGGGCTTAATATTTGGACTTGCAAGATTCATCCCCTTGGTCTTTCTGGCAACTCTCTTCCGTACCTTTGGCATTTTTGCCTCATGGGGCATTGCCATGGGGGTAGCAGCGGCAGTTAGCATTCTTTTCTTCCTTCCTCGGGTTCAAACTGGTTACCATCCCTTAGTCGTAATAAAAAAGGAGGTAGTAAGTGAGATAAGCTCCTTTTCTTTAGCTAATTACGCTAGCAATATTTTTCGGATGCTTCCCGCTTCCATCCTGCCTATTATGGCGGTAAATCTTTTAGGTGCCGAGCTAAGTGCCTATTTCTACATTAGCTGGATCGTTGCTGGTGTAGTGTTTATGATTCCTGTGGCTACATCGTTTTCCCTCTTCGCTGAAGGTTCAGATTTTGAGGACAAATTAAAGGAAAATGTTAGCAGATCCTTCAAATTTGTCTTCTTATTATTAATCCCTGCTGTTATCCTTCTCCTCTTATTTGGCAAATGGCTACTACTTGCTTTCGGACAGAGTTACTCAGCCAATGCCTTAACGCTATTATGGATTTTAAGTATTTCTAGTCTACCCCTAGCCGTTAACCACATATACTCAAGTGTCCTGCGAGTACTGGGCAAACTAAAGGAGCTAATGGCAATCTGGGGATTTATAGCTATAACCACGCTTCTAACCAGCTATCTAATTATGCCAATGGCTGGCATAATTGGTATCGGCTATGCCTGGCTTGGAGCTCAAACCATTGTTGCTCTTTATGTTGCCGCACACTTTTGGCTTATCCACCCCACGGCTAAATGATGCGTAAGGAGCATCATCACTCCTTTACGAGATACTAGACACTATCTGTCTGCTTCTAAAAAATTTCACAAAGAGCCTACATATACTTGACAAGTCAGTAACTCAGTAATATACTCAGTACTGATGATAACTTGCGATATTTGCGGAGCATCCTTCAAAACTACCCAGGGTCTAGCTGGTCACCGAAGGCTTCGCCATGCTAGTCAGCAACCCGGCTTTACTGTTAATAGGCAACAGCTATATCGTAGGGTTCTCCAACGTTTGGCAGATAAACTCGCTGATAAGCTAGCTGATGCTTTTCTAGAAGAACATGGCGAGCAGTTCTTAGAAAGCTACAAAGATGAATTCTCTCGGCAAGGGTTTGACTTCTATAAGCTGGGCAAGGAACAAGTTAGCAGAGCTATCATCGTGGCAGCGGGGCAATCCAGTCGTTTATTTCCCTTGAATAGCAATAGACCTGATTGCTTACTGGATGTTGGGGGCAAGACCATCTTGGAAAGGGAGCTAGATACCTTAAGAAATTGCGGCATTAGTCACATTGCGGTGGTTAGGGGCTATCAAAAGGAAAAAATTAACTATCCGAATATTAGTTACTATGAAAATAGTGATTATGCCAATAGTGGTATCCTGAAATCGCTATTCTGTGCTGAGAATGAAATACGTGGCGAGTTCGTGTTTTCGTATGCGGACATCATATATGAGACAGACATTTTAGAGAAATTGCTGCGGGACAAAGCCGATATATCTCTTGTTGTCGATACCGATTGGCTAAGCCACTATCATCAGAGATACCAGCATCCTATAGAGGAAGCCGGGCTTGTGATGGTAGAGGGAAACAGAATCACTAAAATCGGTAGAAATATCATCAACCCGGGCGAGGCTTATGGTGAATTCATCGGCCTTGCTAAATTTAGCCAGAGGGGGGCAGAGATACTGAGGTCTAACTACACTAGGGTGGTCAGTGAGTATGGGGAAAGTCCTTTTCAAAACGCTCCTTCAGTCGAGAAGGCCTATTTCATCGATATGATTCAGGAGCTTATCGAGCAAGGATATATCGTGCACAATGTCGATGTCCAGGGCGGATGGGTTGAGGTCGACACTATTGAAGACCTTGAAAGAGCAAAAGCACAGGTGAGAGTGAGCTCCAGGAATTAGTGAATATCAAGGAGATGCATGAATGTGAAAGACTTAGACAATATGAAATACAACGGGCATCAAAACTTCAGGAGGTGAAAAATTGAAAAGCAAGTTGTTATGTGCTGTGGTTGGATTTGCAATCATTATTGGCTTGATTGGTTTGGGTGGCTGCACCAAGACGGAAGAAGAGCCCTTAAAGATGGCACTGATTCCGGGGGGAGAGGCGATTGAGGAAATAGAGCGCTATCAGCCGATAGTCGAGTATCTGAGTGAGCAATTAGGCAGGGAAATTGAGATGGTAATCGCTACTGATTACACGGCGGTTATCATCGCTCTCAAAACAGGTGATGCTGATATAGCCAGATTGGGTCCCTTCTCCTACCTGCTGGCAGTAGAGGAGGCTAAAGCCGAAATTATTGTGCGGGGGATTAGGAAGAAGACGGGTAAGGATGCCTATCAATCCGTAATCATCACCAGAGCTGACAGTGGCATTAAGACCCTGGAAGACCTGAAAGGCAAGACCTTTGCCTTCCTTGACGTGGCTTCAGCCTCAGGCTATTTAGTCCCTCTAACTATGTTAAAGCTCGCTGGTATCGACCCTGAAACAGACTTCGCCGAGACTTTCTTTGCCGGAAGTCATCCGGCCGTGATTGAGGCGGTCAAACAGGGAACAGTCGATGCTGGTGCTACCAACGACCAAAGAATCGACGACGCATTGGCAACTGAGACCATCAAGGAAGTCGAATTATTTATCGTAGCTACATCTGACACGATACAAACCTCGCCTACTGCGGTGAGAAGCGGCATGGACCCCGCATTAAAGAAGCAGATTCAGGACGCCTATCTCAATATGCCCAGTGAGCTGAGTGAACAAGCGGTAGGAAGGCTTAGTGGCTATGTTATCGCCCGTGATAGCGACTACAACTTCCTCAGAGACGTAGCCACGGTTCTGGATTTAGACCTAACTTCGATGGATTAAGTTAAAGATGATTTTGATACAGAACCTATGTCACATATATAACCTCCACCATGGGGCAAATCCCGTGGTGGGGGTTAATAACGTAAATCTGAGGATAGATGACGGTGAGATAGTGGCTGTGATTGGCGTAAGTGGGGCTGGTAAGAGCACCCTTCTCCGCTGCGTAAACCGTTTGCTAGAGCCTACCTCAGGAGAGGTGTTTATAGACGGCGAGGACATACTCCATTGTTCCGAGCGAAAGGCACAACTTATGCGCCGCAAGATAGGGATGGTCTTTCAGAACTTTAACCTGCTCCAGCGCTCACCAGTTATTAATAACGTCCTGATGGGCAGGCTGGGTTATATCTCTACCCCACGCAGTGTTCTCTCCGGTCGTGCCTATAGCAAGGATGACGTTGGTATTGCTCTTGACTGTCTAAGGAGGGTTGGCATTGAAGACCTGGCATATCGGAGGGTGAACGCCCTCAGTGGTGGTCAGCAGCAGCGGGTTGGTATTGCCCGGGCGCTGGCTCAAAAACCATCTATTATTCTGGGTGATGAGCCGGTATCAAACCTTGACCCCACTAGGGCGAGGGAGATTATGAACTTGTTCAGCGAGATTCATAAGCGGGAAGGGATGACTACGGTTGTTAGCCTTCATGATTTAGAGATAGCTAGGAAATACGCTAACAGGATAATAGGTATGGTGAAAGGAGAAATCGTTTTTGACGGGAAACCAGAGGAGCTAACAGATGAGAAGATTGTGGAGATATTTGCCTAAATACCTGGCTTTCCTGGTTCTGGTCGCGATTGTTGTCTGGGCGATAGAGGGCGCCGAGGTAAGCATAGCCAACATCGTTACCGGTGTGCCTAACATTCTGGATTATCTGGGACGAATGATTCCCCCATCAGGCAGTATTTTGAGCAAACTGGGTCAGCCTCTGGCCGAGACTTTCCAGATTGCCATAATGGCGATAATCTTCGCTACCATCATAGCCCTTCCCGTTTCCTTTCTTGCTGCCAGAAATATTATGCCCAGTGGGGTAATCTACCAGACGGTGAGAACAATACTAGGTATACTGCGCGGCATCCCCCCTCTACTTTATGCCCTGCTTTTCGTGTCTATGGTTGGACTGGGGCCGTTTGCCGGGGTTCTGGCGTTGACTCTCCATTGTATCGGTACGTTAGGCAGGTTTTTTTCTGAAGCCGTAGAAAATATAAATCCTGAGGTAATAGATGCCGCCAAAGCCACTGGTGCCAATAAGATTAAAACAATTATTCATGCTGTAATTCCAGAGCTTGCAGCACTCATCTTGGGCTATATATTATATTACTTCGAATATAATGTCAGAACCGGCACGATTCTAGGTCTGGTAGGAGCCGGAGGGATTGGACTGCAACTTATGATAAGCATCCACCTTTTCAAGTATGGTGAGGTGGCAACTATCATGCTGGTCATCATTGCCATAATTGTTATAATGGATAGACTGAGTGTGATGGCGAGAACCAGACTCATCAGGGGATAGGTGATGGTATGAAGGCGATAATATTGGCTGCTGGTTATGGCTCAAGGATGTATCCTCTAGCACAGGATGTGCCCAAGTGCCTGCTGACCATCAAGGGGGAAACGTTGCTAGCCCGCCACCTACGGATTCTAAGGGGTTGCGGAATAGAAGATATTACTGTGGTAACCGGATTTCATCAGGAAAGGATTGTGGAGCGATATGGAGAGGAGGTTTCAATTCGTTATAATCCCCATTACGAAATTACTGGCAGTATATTCTCCCTATGGGTGGCAAGGGATCTTCTAACTGACGATGTTGTCATTATGGTCTCCGATGTTATCTTTACTGAGGAGCCACTGAACAACTTGCTTGCCAATGACAATATTTACTGCATGGTAATAGATAATAAACCTTGTGATGAAGAAGCTCGAAAGGTCAAAGTTGCCGGTAACGTTATTGTTGAAACTAGCAAGATGATGCCGCCTAAAGAAGCTTTTGGAGAGTTTGCCTACTTTGCTAAGATAAAAAGGGAAGGTACAGAGGCATTTAGCAAATCCCTATTTGAGTGCGTGAGGAAAGACTCTAACTCTGACTGGCCCGATACTTTTTCGAATTTATTGAGCAAAGGGCACACGGTTAACTTTGTTCTGATAAACAGTCCATGGATAGAGATTGATACTGAGGAAGACTACAAGGAGGCTAAAAGGTTATTCGGGACAAAGTCTCCATCGGATTAGTTCTCGCTATTTATCTCATTACATACAGAATCTGGAAAGGGTAAAGACCGGAATCTATCCTGCAATTAGAAGCGCATTATTCTCACACCCCGACGGTGCACATCATATATCTTTGCCATAACGCCAATTAAAAGGGCAGCGACATAAGCTATAAGGTATAAGAATCTGAAATTGAGTGAAAAGCCAGCAATTGCAGGAAGGGATACGAAACAGTCAATTACGGATGTTACTAGGATACCGTGAAACAATCCTTGTCCACCTTGACCAAAGATGGCCCGTCCATATCTTAGAGTCCCCTTGAGATTTTTCCTATGCTTGTCTTTAATAGCTTCAGGTAATAGAGCTTCAGGTAATAGCCCCTTCTCATGAAGAATGGGATATGACAGCAAAGTTGAGACATTGTATAAGAATAACAAGGCCAGTGCTGCAAAGCCAAAGACCAGTACTATGACTTCATGGAGTGCCCTGTAGATACCGAAAGAGGCGCAAACCAAGATAAACTGCCAAACAAATAAGCCGCTTATAGTATCCCAAAATGCCCCCCTGACAGATGCTGTTTTGTTATATCTGGCTATCTCCCCATCGACAAGATCAAGAATCAGAAACAGGTATAATAGTAAGGCTGCAGCAATCCAATATATCGGATTTCCAAAGGTCAAAAATACTGCGGCAATTATCCCCACCAAAAGACCTAGAAAAGTAACTTGATTGGCCGAGATTTTCGTTATCAGAAATAACTTTGTAAAATAAATTGACAGTTTTCTAAAAATATGCTTACTGGTCCAGCTCATCTGAAACAATTCATTTTCTCTGCTCGCCTGGCAAATTCTTCTTAATTCTTTTATTGATTCTGACATTCTTCGTCTCCTACTGAATGTTCATTACCTTTTAATTGCACAAATGTCAGCGCAAGCTATAGCTACCTCTCCCAGAAGCGGCACCGAAAACAACCTTTGAGGAAGTCTTATTCCAAAATAGGAAAGGGGGACTGTTTCCAGCAGTTTAAATCTGGCAAGTGCTAGCTCCTTCTTTATATGAAGTTGAGTCCATAAATGCGGAACAACACTCTCAGTCCGCATCGTTTTCAGGGGGAAAAGGGATGAACCCATGGGGATGCTCATAGTTTGCAACGTAGCTTTCATCTTTCAGTAACTCATAATCGGTACCAAAATAAAGGTTGAAGACTATTCTAAAAGAATTTACCGGGGTTACCGTTTCCGATAAAAGCCGGCTATCCTTCCCGGGCAGATAATAGGCATTAAGTATCTCATGATGATAAAGCATTCCCCCTTCCTCTGAGAAGTCTATGCCGTGGTCTCCTTGCAGAATAATAACGGGCGGAATATCAGATTTCAGCAAGATTTCATTTACAAGTGCCTTAACTTTTTTGTTAATAAAGACTAAATTGCCCAGATACCCTTCTCGACACACTTCTCCCGATTCATATCCGGATTCAAATATTTTGAATTCCTTAGGCCCATTGCTATCAAAAAGCCACGGAGGATGAGGGCACTTTACGTGAGCGTAGACAAAAGTGGGTTCTCCGATGTTAGGTATATCAGCCAACGTATTAAACGCATATAATATGGAGTTCGCTCCGTGGCTGCTGAAGAACCTTGAAAAGGGCGATAGTAGTGTGGTGTCACATAGGCTATGCATAAACGGGTTGGCCCTTATTCCAAATACCTCTTTGTACAAGTATGAATCAGCATATTTGTCTATGTCTTTTATTGCCCTATTACCTCCGATAAAAATATATCGATACCCTATTTGTTGCAGAATCCGTGAGACTTTGCTATTTCTCGTCATTTCAAGTCGTGTAGCTGAACTCTCTCGTTTCTCAAAATAATCCATATTTAAAGAACATGGCAACGAGAAAGAAGTACTGCTGTAATTACTGCGACTCCTAGTAGCTACATAAAATCCCCTGTCAGTAAGATATTTGATGAATTTACCATTGTCATAGTTAAAATCTTCTTGAAGCACGTCTGCTCTTGAATATCCATCTAAGATTATATAGTAGATATCTGGCAAATTACCTACTTTTTGCAAACCTGAGTCACCGTCTTCTTGCTTTTCTTCCTCATACCCCAAATTGATACTTTTAATTTCGTAGATGCCAATATTTATTATGGATATTATAACTAGAGTAATGGCTACGATGTTCAGGTATTTAGAACAAAAGGAGAAATCCTTGCGAGACTTAATTATGAAGAAACCTCCAATGGCTGAGAGGGCTACCCACAAAAGTGTCAGGAAGATATTAATGGGGAGAGATGTTATATTCCCTCTGGGGAATAGTCCTCGGACATGTCCATACGAAAAAAACAATATCAGAAAAAGGGAGGTGATAATTGCAATTTTATTATAGCTTTTAGTGACCAGTCTCAATGAGAATAAAAGAATAAATGTAAGGGCGACAACAACGATTACCGGTAATAAGAGGTCGATAGCAGGAACCTCATCTATATTATAGGCAAAGAGGAAAAGAACAGGGAATATAGCAAATAGGAACGGGTGGAAAACTAACAATCTATTCAACAATCTATTTCTCATTTGGCTACCATATTGACAATATATTGGGCGCCGATATCTGAAGAATGCCCAAAAGCATACACGTTCCGCTTCCTCAATTCAGCTATACGGTTCTTATAAACCAACCTATCCGCTATTAATTTGGAAATAACTCGAGGGACTGTGTCCAGTTTCTCCAGGGGAACAGTGACGCCAATTTTTGATCGGAGAGAAAGCTCCAAAGGATCAAGTCCCAATTCTTTAAACCTCTGATTTTGGATCTTTAACGGGACATCCAAAAACAAGGCTGGCCGTTCGGTACCAAAAGCATATTCAAGAGAAACACCTGAGCAGTCGCATATTAAAACATCAGCCCGGAGTAATGAATCATCAGTAGCAACCGACGTCTCTAAAGTAAAATTCGGATTATTGCCAAATTTAGAGGCAAACAAAGCTATCAAGTCAGGAGAGCGTCGTACAGTTTCCGGATGAGGCCTAACAATTACCTCATAATCTGCTTCTAAAAGAAGCTCAACGAGATGCTCACCGCAAGATTCGAGAACGTTGGCAGCTCCCCAAGAAGGTGCAATCAGGATGGTTTCTTTGGTAACGGAGAAGGACTTCTCTGGGGAATACTTCTGGTATGCCTGGTAAATCCGCTCCAGTCGATAATATCCGGCCTCTACGAGCCTCTTTGGCGGAAGCTTATTAAGCTCTTCATGCCTGCGAATTTCCTCAACTTGGTGTGGACCGCAACACAGAATAGAATCATAATGGTCAAAAGCGCCGTATCGATATGCCATGTGAGTGCTAACAAGGGCATGGAACACATAAACGTAATGAACTGGATTGAGTGAGCGCTTGAGATGGAATTGATTGAGGTCGGTCAATGTCATGACAAATACCCTGCAATTCACAAACGCCATGAAGAAAGGAAGTAATTTATTCAAATAAAAAGTTTTTATTCTAGATTCCGATTTTTGCAAGATCGGATCATCTGGGTCGGATGTAATATAACATAAAGTTCGGTTGTACTCACCAATCATTTTTTTAATAAGGCCTTCGAAGTACGGATAATAACCCTCGTGTTCGGCATAGAAAATAATCGCCTTTTCTGCTTTTGGAGTTCTCCAGAAAAAACAGTGAAAGTCCGCTATTTCCTTTAACAAAAGTGCGATTCCCTTTAACAATATATCACTCCATCTCGGAGAAAAAGGAAGCCACTTGGATCTCGAAATGAGCTTGAAACATTTAGATTAGCCATTGCCTTTTCTAGCTCTTGAAAAGAGGTTATTAAAAAACGCCTTAATTTTCCCAAAAAATACTTTAATTAGGAAAAGTCCCCCCACAGCACCAGCAATTAGAAACTGAATAATTAAAGTGCCTGTTCCTGCATCAATATAAGCGTGAATATTCTCAAATGCCAGAGGTAACAAGGTGACGGAAAGCAAAATACCTGAAGTTGTTAATCTTGTTTTTAAATTTATCATATCCTCCCTTTGGCAACTCCAATTAAGATACCTCCCCAGTTCCATTACAAAATAGAAACTTTAAGTAGCAGACCTGCCCCACTTATCGCCTTCCCATTTGTTTGCTTACATCAAGCAATATTATAAATTAACCTTAACCACGTAATCAAGATGTACTTACGCCCTTTTGCCTGAGCAACCTCTCTAGCCAACTGCCCCCTCATTATACATTCCCTTTAGTAAGGCTTTTATAAACCCCAACTGTTTTTGCAGCCACACTTTCCCAGGTGTAATTAAGCTGAACGTACTCCTTTGCCTGCTGGCCTATCTCCTGCCGAAGCGGCTCATTTCGCAATAAATTCAGGATAGCATCTGCCAGAGCTTCGTGGTCAAAGATAGGCACCGTAATGCCTCTCCCCTCCCCCACCGTTTCCTGAAAGGTTTCAATATCCGAAGCTACTATTGCCTTACCTGACGCCATGGCTTCCAGCACGACAATGCCAAACGCTTCAGATTCTGAAGTGATGGCAAAGATTTTAGATAGAGAATAAAGCTGGGGTAAATCAGCGTACGGTATCTCGCCCAGAAAGACGGCATTTCTCTCTACTCCCGCCCCGGCGATAGCCTGACGCACACTATGGGCATAGCTTCTATCACCCACCGGGCCGGCAAAAAGAAAACGGACCTCCGGCACTTCTCGGGCTACCAGAGGAATGGCTTTAGCCAGAGTAAGCTGATTCTTGTAAGGGGCAATTCGGGCCACATTGAGAATAATGAGTTCATCGTTTGGAGCATATTTCTGCCTGGTTGCTTCTGAAGTCTCAATATTGGCCAGCCAGGATTCGTCTATGCCTAGTGGTACCACCGCAATCCTGCTCAGCGGGACTCCAAAATAGCGTGCCAGGTTTAATCTTGTGGTCTGGTTCAAGCAAATAACCATATCCGCCTTTCGCATCGCTTTCAGGTCCTGGAAATATTTCAACCTGAGCCACGGTGAACGGCAAGCCCTGGCCTCATACCACCGGGGATTGTGCAGGGTGTATACTGCCGGCAGACTATGACGACGAACCAGGGAAATATGGGCGGCTGAGAACTGGTTGTGAAAATTAGCGATATCAAAGTGCGCCTCTTTCCGCAGCCTCTTCAATCCCTGTCCGGAGGCCTGCTTGAAGGCAAAACCACGCAGGATATGAGTGGGTAAATTAATATCCTTTTGCCAGCGAAGCGGCACCTCTGTCACCTGATATGGTACGGGAGGACGATTTTCCTCTTCAATATCCAGCACCATTATCTCATGTCCCAAAGCCACCAGAGCCGAAGAAAGATTATGAATAATCATCTCAACCGCATAGGCCCCTACTGGTGGAATTGGGGCAAAACCGGAAGCTACCTGTAAGATTCGCATTTATACGACCTGCCCCTCATCCCGGCTTGATCAGGTATAAAATATTCCTGGAGAAAAGCTTGGGATAGTATTTCCAAAATAACTTTGGCAGGAATTCATAAAATTGAATTTGCACGCCATAATACTTCTCAACTTTGAAGCCAAGCTGTTGGCACCAAAAAATAAAATCACTCATAGTCCAGAATCTTAGATGTTCAGCAGGATGCAGAAGCCATTGTTTGGGAAATCTACCCAATAAGAGCCTCAGGCGGTCGACAACAAAGCCACTGTTTGGGAGGTTTATCAGCAGATATTTATTAAATTTCCCTTTGAGTTTTAACACGACCTCTTCTGAATTGGGGACATGCTCTAGGACATCTGTCATGATTATATAGTCAAAGGGATCAGTTAAATTGAAGTCATCCCTAGTTACATCTTGCCTGATCACTTCTATTCCCCGCGCTCTAGCTAGATCTACTGCCTTCTGAGAGATTTCGAGCCCAAGAACCTTAACCTTCTTCTCCTGACGAAGATAACTTAGCAGAGCTCCATCCCCACATCCTATATCAAGCACGCTTCTTCCCGGCTCTATTATACTGAGTATCAACTTGAACATCGGAGGGAAAGAAGGAGCCTCTTCAGCTCTCTTATCCCAATAATCTTCGTAACTGAGTGACGCATGGAAATTCTCCACAAAAGAGAAATCTCCAAATAGATATTTCCATATTCGTTTAGCTTGCCTGATCATACTTCCTACCCTTTTGAGCCTTTGCCTGGTCTCATATAAAGCTTAAAATCAGGATTGGCATAAACTGAGCTATATATTGGGCAGCTATCAAGGCGATTCTTTCTTTCATCAAACCACTCCGGCATATCCATAAACTCAGCCTCTCTCGCTTTATCACCATGGGTTAAACGAACATAAGTAGGCAATTCACCGGGGTTGTCCCTGAAGACAAATTCAGCCAATCTTTCTTTCATATAAGCTATTCTTTCGCTCTGAGTATTTAGCCCACGGGCATAACCTTGGGTCGGCTTAGTATAGCTGCCAAAGGGCTTATATTTTCCATAGAACTTATATTGAAGAAGCTGAATACCGCCAACCACATGTCCTTCAGTAGTGGTATGGTAAAAGAATTCATTCCCGGCTAGTTCGCTTGGGGTTACATATTCAGCCTCATTACCGTACCTGGCTATCAAATTCAATGGCACAGCGGCAATTAATATAATAACTAACAAAAATACGCTGCGTTTTACATTCAGTATTTTAGAGCCAAAGAAGGCAAGAGGAATCAACAAAGGCAAGTAAGCGCGAAGGAACATCTCACCTCCATAAGCTGTAAGAGGGAGTAGCCATATAACGCTGGTAGCAGCAACTATAGCTACAATAAGAAAAGTAAGGTCGGTATTTGTAACCTTCCACTTATTCCTTATACTTAAGAACAATCCTAGAAGGGCAAGCAATCCCCAGATTACTGAAACTAATATTCTTGTTTTTACTACAAGGATGTGGCCCTCACTACCCTCTTGAAGACGGTCGACGAGATTAGTTCTATACATTAGCTCCAAGCCAGTTACTCTGTGGGCAGGCCTCGGTGATATTACTTCTGCTGGTGATATTACTTCTGCTGGTGATATTACTTCTGTCGGTGATATTACTTCTGCTGGTGATACTACTTCTAGTTCTGGGCCAGATTTAGCAAGCCATGCTTCTTTTTGCCTTTCAAATTGTGGGCTAGCGCCAGTCAC
>SDBS01004595.1_pt1 | contig 13492 bp, 9 predicted proteins | sample 2277091 | NCBI WGS metagenome assembly SDBS01 (sample SAMN10404972, study PRJNA504765) | marine sediment metagenome | isolation source: marine sediment core GS10_PC15, 163 cmbsf | place: Arctic Ocean: Southern Knipovich Ridge | collected 2010 | reverse complement strand
GTCCCCTACCTGCGCATATTCTTCGCATTTGCCGTTTTCTTGTTCATGGTGGAAACGGCCTACGCTGTCTTTCGGGCTTCGGGAGACACGCGAACACCGATGAAAATCGGGGTAGTTATCATCATTCTGAATATGGTTTTAGATCCCCTTCTCATCTTCGGGATAGGGCCTTTTCCCGAATTGGGCGTTGCCGGGGCCAGCGTGGCGACGGCGTTTTCTATGTTAGTGGGGATGATTGTCGTGCTCAGAAAGATACTCACCGGAGCCCTTGGCTACAGAATCGGCGATCCCTTCAGAGTAAAGCCCAATGTAAAAGATATGCTTAAGATAGGTCGCATCGGTACTCCCATAGGGAGTCAGCAGTTTGTTTTTATAGTTGTCTATTGGTTTCTCATCAAGATTGTTCACCAGTATGGCGAAACGGCGGCAGCCGCGATGGGGATCGGCAATCGAATGGAGTCGTTTTCCTACCTGATGTGCTTTGGATTTTCAATAGCCGCGTCTACCATGGTTGGTCAGAACTTAGGCGCCGGTAAGCCGGACCGCGCCGCCAAGTGCGCCTGGGGAGCGACCGGTATCGCTATCGGCCTGACGTTTGTCACATCGGTGCTGTTTATCACCATTCCGTCAAGTATTGCTTCAATCTTCACTGATGACCCGGAGGTGCTCAACATAGCGATCTACTACCTGATAATCCTCGGCCTCTCGCAGATAACGATGGCCATTGAGATAGTATTGGAGGGTGCGTTCGCGGGAGCGGGAGATACCCTGCCGCCGATGATCGTTATGATTCCCGGGTCCCTAGCGCGAATTCCACTGGCTTACTGGTTGTGCTTTACGCTGGACTGGGGTATTAACGGTGTATGGTGGACGCTGACGATCACGACCACGGTAAAAGCCGTCATTCTCGCTTTGTGGTTTAAGCGCGGCAAATGGAAAGCGAAACGGGTCTGATTGCTTGTTGACCCGTTGTCGGTTGTAACGTTAATTCGTATGGGTCCATTGCAGCGCGGCGGTGGGTCATGGATATAAAGGGAAACAGACATGAGTCAACGATACGTTCGCTTCTGCAAATCCGGAGGGGGAAACATCCGCTATGGTAGGTACGACGACGACACTGTGACGCGGCTTGAAAGGGCGCCCTGGTTCGGTGTAGCCGTAACGACGGAAGTGTTTGACGTTAACGACGTCACCCTAAAAGCGCCGGTGGAACCGTCCAAGATAATCTGCATCGGTTTGAATTATCATGCGCACGTCGCAGCCTCCCATTCCGCGGATAAGGCTCCGGACCATCCCTTGATTTTTCTCAAGCCGCCCTCGGCCGTTATCGGGCCGGACGAAAAGATTATCCACCCGCCCCAGTCACAGCGAGTTGATTACGAAGCTGAGCTGGGAGTTGTTATCGGGAAAAAGATCAGAAAGGCTGCAGTTGATGAAGCAGCCGAGGCTGTTTTCGGGCTGACCTGCGTTAATGACGTCACGGCCCGTGATTTGCAGAAGGTGGATGGACAATGGTCCCGCGCTAAGGGATTTGATACTTTCTGTCCGGTCGGTCCGTGGGTTGTTACCGATGTCGACTGGCAGGACCTACTCGTGGAAGGAATCCTGAACGGCGAGGTCAAGCAGTCGGGACGTACCTCGCAAATGATTTTCGATATTGCCTACCTGATAAGCTATATTTCATCAATAATGACTCTTAATCCGGGTGATCTGATTTCTACCGGCACGCCTTCGGGAATTGCGCCGATGAAGGCGGGAGACGAAGTTGAAGTGAGTGTAGAACGGGTTGGTACACTGGTAAACTGGATGGGATAAGTTATGGGGCTGCCCTCAGACACAGAAAGTTCACATAGCTTTCAGTCTCTTGCAATGCCAGGTTTGTACAAGGAAACAGCGCTAAGTGAAGGCTATCCAACCAATGTTGGGAATGGATACTTGACATGACCGAGAGACTGTACTATCGCGACTCGTCGCTGCTGGAGTTCAAAGCTAAGGTGGTCGAACAGGGTGAGCATGAAGGAAAAACGTACACTGTTCTCGACAAATCGGCGTTTTATCCCACCTCAGGAGGTCAGTTCCATGACACCGGGACTTTGAATGGGATTGCAATCTTTGACGTTATCGAGACAGATGCCGGCCAGGTATGGCATATATCGGACAAGCCGGTGGGTAAGGTCGGTGACACCGTCCGGGGAGTTATTGATAAGGACCGGCGTGACAGGCACCGGCAGATGCACACCGCCCAGCATATTCTCAGTCAGGCGTTCATTCGACTATACGGATATGAGACCGTGTCCGTGCATCTTGGCCGGGAGTATGCAGCGGTCGAGCTTGACGCCAAGCAGATGTCACCACAGCAGGTGGCCTCAACCGAGCAGATGGTCCAGGAAGTCATTGGAGCCAACTCCCCGGTTGAAATCCTTTTTGTTGAAGGTGATGAGGCTGCAAGTTTGCCTCTGCGCAAAGTTCCCGTGCGAGAGGGTACCATTCGGGTTATCAGGATCGGCGACTTCGACTGGTCAGCCTGTGGAGGGACGCACTGCAACAACACCGCCGAGGTGGTTGTGCTCAAGATAACCGGCGTGGAGAAAATACGCGGACGGTCACTGGTGAAATTTCTGGCCGGCCGGCAGGCTCTGGACGATTACCACAACCGATTCTCGGTAACGAGTCAGTTGTCTAAACAGTTTACCTGCCACGTAAATGACTTGGTTGACAAAGTCAGCAAGCTGGCGGCTGACAACAGCAACATGCGCAAGGAAGTCGCCCGACTCCAAAAGGAGCTCATGCCTGTCTGGGCAGAGGAGTTGGCTGCCGAGGCACAAACATGTGGGACCTACCAACTCGTCTGTCGAGAGATGGAGCTGTCCGATGACCGCCATGCTCGACAGCTCGCCGGCCTCGTGGCCGGTCGCATAGAGGGGGTGGTACTGTTGTTGGCGTCGGAACGTCTTCTTGTTGCAGTGTCACCTGAAAGTAAGCTCCATGCCGGTCACCTGGCAAAGCAGTTTTGTGAATTGACGGGGCTCAGGGGCGGCGGCGGCGACACCCTGGCTCAGATTGGTGGCGCTGAGAAAGAGAAGATGGCTGACTATAAGGAAGTAATCGGAAAGCTGCTGCGCGATGGCTAAGCTTGTTTTCACACTGTTAGCCTTAGGCGTTGTTTTCCTCTCGGCGTCCCTCGTTTCGAGTCAGAGCAGTAACCGCGTCGTGCTGGAGCGGGCTAATGAGTTTGAAGTGTTGCTGGAGGACGACAGGTACATCACCCATGCCATCGGCAATGTGATTTTCCGAACCGAAACCGGTCGCATTTACTGCGACTCCGCCGTCTGGCGCAAAAGGGAGAGCGTCGACCTAAAGGGGAACGTTGTCGTCGATGACGAGGATTACCGGCTGGCGGCGGACTCCGTTTTCTATAACATCGTCACTTCAGAGGCGTTAGCGCGGGGCTCCAACGTGGAACTCTGGTCTTACAAGGATTCACTTTACGCCGTGGGACTCCATGCCTACTTCGACAATGAAAAAGATTTCTTCTACATGGAAGAGCGGCCCGTGCTTTATTTGAACTACCCTGATTCCGCCCGCATGGTTGAGGTTATTGCCGACCTGATCGAATACGATGCAAACTCGAAACGAACGGAAGCCAGCGGGACGGTTATCATCACTTCGAAGGATGTATCTTCGTTCTCCGACTGTGCGATTATGAACACGGCCGACAACACGCTTGATCTTTTCGGCAATCCCCGGGCGAAGCGGGGACATTCCGAAGTTACCGGGGAGTTGATCTCGATCTACTTCGAAGAGGGTATGCTGCGCAAAATCGACGTCATTGATTCGGCTCACGGTGAGTTTTCCGAGCCGGTCGATTCGGCCGAGACAGATTTTGACAGGTCTATCCTGAAAGGGAAGCGGATTATCCTCACGTTGGAGCAGGGACAGCTCGACAACGTTCTGTGCTACGGCCAGGCCTATTCCTGGTATTACCCTTCAACGAGAGGCTCCAATGAGTTTAATGAAAACACTGTCTCGGGCGATACGATCAGGTTCTCCGTGGAAGGGGAAAGGCTGACCAAAGTGGATGTGATCGACGGCGCCATCGGTACTTTTATCACCGGGAAAATCTATGGTGATGACACTCTTGCACCGCCCGTAGTCGACACCATTGATTATAGTTCGCGTTTCATCGAGTATGACCTGATCGACTCCATGATAACTCTGAAGGAAGCCTCGCATATTCACTCGGGCACGGTTGTGCTGGATGCCCACGAGATTTTTTTTGATACCAAAAGACGGGTGATAGAAGCCTACTCGGCCGCTATCGATACCATGTCCGCCGACGCGAACGATCCCGATAGAACGGACGAACCGGCCACGACCAGTTTGCTGCCGAACACCATCCCGGTCATTCTCAAGGATGGAACCGACGAGGTGTATGGCGACTATCTCGAATATTCTATCGACACGGAAAAGGGAAGGATAGTCCAATCCAAATCAGCCTATGAGGCCGGTTTTTACTACGGCAAGAAACTGTTCCGGGAGCAGAAGCACATCTTCTACGTGGATGGAGGCACGTATTCCACCTGCGATAAAGGCGAGCCCCACTACCATTTTTATTCCAAGTCAATGAAACTGATCGAAGGCGAGAAGCTGATAGCCAGGCCGGTGGTGTTCTATATCGGGCGTATTCCGATCCTGGCCTTACCCTACTATGTCTTTCCGCTGAAAAAAGGCCGTCATTCGGGCTTTCTGCCGTTTACCTTCGGCAAATTCGAGCGCGGCGACCGCTATGTCCAGAATGTAGGGTACTACTGGGCGGCCTCGGAATACTGGGACTGGCAGGGGTCGTTCGACTACCATGAAATAAATCAGTACTTCACCATAAACAGTGCTGTGCACTTCAGAAAACGATATGTGTTCAACGGCTATGTAACCGGGAAGGACACCAGGGGGACAAGCTATAATCGGTCAGCGGCGGCGGAAGGCAAAAGCAGACGATGGGTTCTCAACGCCGGTTACAACCATACTTTCTCGCCCTCCTTTAACATCAACGCTTCGGGGAGCTTTCAGTCCGATGCGCAGTACTTCACGGACTTATCCTCCAATCTTGATGAGCGGCTCAACCGGGTGGTGTCGTCGAGGGTAAACTTCTCCAAAAAGTTCGGTAAAAGCACGGCGCTTTCAGGATATTTCAAACACGATGTCGACCTTGACCGCGAAACCCGGACCGACTACATCCCCTCGGTGGCCTTTTCCCTGCCTACTAATTGGCTGTTCGGCAGCGGTCGCCTCAACGCGGAAGGAAAGCTTGAGCAAAAGTGGTATCATAATGTTACGTTCAGGTACAGTCCTAACCTCTTGAATTACTCCAGGCGCGTGACCAAACCTTCCTATGATACGACAATAACGATCGATTCAGTGACGATGCAAGGGGATACGATCAAAACAATAACAGTGGATACAGTGTCGGATCGCAGCCGTAAGGAATATGCCAAGATCAACCACAACCCGAGGATCAGCCTGCCCACCATAACCTTGGCCAAGTACTTCATCCTAACGCCCAGCTTTAACTATAAAGAGACTTGGTTCAAGATTTTCGAGACGGATCAAGCTCCTGCTGCGCCTACCACCCGACCTGACGCTTCCTTTGGTACTTTTCCATTGCTTCCGCAAACACACATCCTTAAGCAAGCTCAGCCAACACAGGTCCTCCCCGGTACCTACCGTACCTATTCCTACAGTGGCGGAGCGGGGCTTAAGACTGCCCTCTACGGCACGGTGTATCCAAACGCCTTCGGACTGGTCGGTCTGCGCCAGGTAATCACGCCGAGCGTTTCATATAGTTTCTCACCTGAAATTGACCGCCATCCGGAGGTACGAGCCTATGCCGGCGGTGGGGCCGGAAGCAGAAAAAGCTCGGTAATGTCTTTTAGGTTGGAACAATTGTATCAGGCTAAGGTCAGGCAAGACGAAACGGAGAGAAGCCTTAACCTGCTCTCGTTAACGTCAAGTTTCAGCTATGACTTTGAGAAAGAGGAGAAACCGTTATCGAGTCTTGGTACAGCATTTAGTATTAGTACACTGCCGGGTGTCACTCTTAGCGGGCGTATGACGCATTCCTTTTATGATCTCATCACCGACGAACTCAGTTTCTGGTCGCCATACCTGATGAGTTTCAGTCTCAACACCAGCTTCACTCTGTCCAGCAGCAAGTTCCTCTTCGACGATGATGTGGCGGCGATTCCAAAAGGGGCTGACTCCGCTTCTCAACTCAGCACCTCTTCGAAATCAAAGGGGCGTAAAGGGTGGAATTTGAACGTCACGTACAGCTACAGCGAATCGGGCCGGGACGCAGGGTATCGTAAGTCGAGCTTCGTTCGGTTTACCCTGGGCTTTAACCTGACACCCGCTACCTCCATTACATATTCCCAGAATTACGACATTGTTGAGAAGCTGACAGTTTCAAACGCGGTTAACATTGTTCGAAAGATTCACTGCTGGACGGGAAGTTTGTACTGGGTTCCGATAGGTTCCAACCGAGGTTTCGGGTTCAAGCTTAATGTCACCGCCCTGCCGGAGATCAAAATCGACCAGAATCACGACACCTTCTCCAGCGGCTTGTTCCGGCACCGCTGAGGGGGGCTGTAAAGCCGGAACTGGGGCTGATTTCCGGCATTTTTCATTATTTTTTTTGTTGACTTCTTTTCTGAGTTGATGCAAAATTAGATTGTAATGTAACATTTAAACCTAAACCTTTTGTAACCCTTAGGAGGGATATCCTATGACAAAGGATGAAATGATCGCCCTGATGTCCACGCAATCCGGAATTACGAAGAAGCAGGCCACCGAAGCCTTACAGGCTTTCATGAACGGTATTACCGGACAGTTGAAGAAGGGCAAGAAGGTTAGCTTTGCCGGTTTTGGGGCGTTTTCGGTTTCCAAGCGCAAGGCTCGTATTGGCCGTAACCCTCAGACTGGTGCTGCGATCAACATTCCGGCAACCAGAGTGCCCGTCTTCAGAGCCGGGAAACATCTGAAGGAGGCTGTTCGCAAATAGTTCGCGTTCAAATCGTTTACCGGGCAGGGGATTGTTCCCCTGCCTTTTTTGTCTCAGTTTGTAATTGCGTTTTTAAGGCCGTTTGACGAGTTTGTTTCTGTGATGGCTAAAAGAAGCAAAAAAAATGATCCCGGCCGGAGAAAAAAGCAAGCGGCAGGGGTATTGTTGTTTCTGCTGGCTGCTTTAGTTCTGGTCTCTTTAGTATCGCATCATTACCTGGACGACCAGCGCATCAGCGGGGAGATTGACTCTTACCTGAATCCATTTGAAATCCAATACCGTAATCAGGTGGGCATGTTAGGGGCCTATCTGGCGTTTGTTTTCATGCTTCTTGGGGGCTGGCTGGCGTACTTTGTCCCGTTGGGCCTTTTAGTTGTGTCGCTGAGGCTTATCTCTCCCGATAGGTTGGTAGCCCTCAGGCTCAATGTCTTCATTCTGTTCGTTATGGCTGTTTTGGGCACGATGATATGCAATATCCATCTGGTGGTCTTTCCCAACCTGACCGCCGACACCGGAGCCGGTGGGGGATACTTAGCAGAGAAATTAACGGTGGGTTCAGTTAAACTAGTAGGTGAAGTCGGTTCGTATATCCTATTGTTCGGCTTGGAGTTAATTCTGCTTATTCTGTATACTTCTATAACTCCGATCTTCTCTCGCAAGCTGACCCTGCCCAGTGGCGGTTTTTTCAGACAGGCGTATCAATCGGTCAAGACACTGTTTAAAAGTATCTTTTCCCTGGCATGGGTTGGGCGGTTGCTGGAGCGCAGAAAAAGAGCGGATGAGGTGACGGATGGCTTCCATGAAATGCTGACTGACGAAATGGCTGAGGTGTCGGTGGCAGAAGGCGCGGACAAAGAGGAGACAGAAGAGAGTACCGCACCAGTGCACGGGGCTGCGAAAAGAGGGAAAGACAAAGATGTTATAGTCGAGTCTCCCGAGCCGGTTCAGATCAAATCGATGGAGTACTCCTACCCGTCCCTGGACCTCCTTAAACAGAATCCGCACTCCGGGGAGGCAGTCGGCAGTGAGGAACTTGTGTTCACCGCTCGGATGCTCAAAGAGACGCTGGAAACGTTTGGGATCGCTATCGACGGCCCTATCGAGAAATTTCCCGGTCCGATCATTACACGCTATGAGTTCAAGCCGGGCATCGGTGTCAAGGTAAACCGGATCACCAACCTGTCGGAAGACCTTGCTCTGGCGCTGAAGGCGAAGCGTATCCGTATCATTGCTCCCATTCCCGGAAAGGCTGCTGTCGGCATTGAAATACCCAACCGCCAGGTGCAAATTGTTTATCTGAGAGAGATCCTGATGTCCAAGGCGTTTGCTCGGCCGGAGTTGCGGCTTCCTCTGGCGCTGGGTAAGACCACCTCCGGCAAACCCTGTGTGGCCGACCTTACGAAACTTCCGCATTTGTTGATCGCCGGCGCCACCGGGTCGGGCAAGTCAGTCTGCCTCAACAGCCTGCTCACGTCGCTTCTTTACCGGCTGCACCCGCACCTGGTGCGGTTTATCCTGATCGATCCAAAGATGCTCGAATTGACCGTGTATCGAGGTATTCCCCATTTAGGCCGACCGGTGGTGACAAGCCCCAGGCGGGCAGAAAAGGTTCTGGCCGATGTGGTGGTGGAGATGGAGAGCCGTTATCGGACGCTGGCCGAGGCGTCGGTAGGAAAGATTGAAGATTACAACAACAAGCAAAAGGATGCCCAGAAACAGCTCCCTTATATTGTGATTTGCGTGGACGAACTGGCTGATTTGTTGATGGCATCGACTTCCTCTAAAACGGAATTGCTTATCACCCGCCTGGCACAGATGTCCCGTGCCGTCGGCATCCATCTGATACTGGCTACCCAGCGGCCGTCGGTCGACGTGATTACCGGCCTTATCAAGGCCAATTTTCCGGCCCGCATCGCCTTTCAGGTTTCCTCAAAAGTCGACTCACGAACCATTATTGATGCCAACGGCGCTGAAAAGCTTCTGGGCCGGGGGGATATGCTCTACTTACACCCCGGTCAGCCGGAGCCGATGCGGATACACGGTGCTTACATTTCCAGCGAGGAAACCGAGGGGATCGTCAAATTTATCAAGGAACAAGGGTTGGAAATGCTCGCTTTAGAGAATATCTCGCAGGCCAGTGGAGAGGCTAAAGGGAGTGAAGTCGATTTCGGCGATCCGCTCTTCCGTGAAGCCTGTGAGGTGGTCGTCCGTCACAAGCAGGGATCGGTGTCGCTCTTGCAGAGGCGTTTGGGTATCGGCTACCAGAGGGCGGCCCGTCTGATCGACAAGCTGGAGCAGGCCGGTATCGTCTCACCGTTTGACGGCTCCAAAGCGCGGGAGGTAATGGTGGACAAGGCTTACCTGGAGGCTCTTTTCTTAACTTCCGGGTCAACTCCCGTTTCCGAGACTAAACAAAACTGACCCCTCTACACGGCGTATAAGCTATAATGATGAAAGAAATAGTACTCAGGATAGTATTCTTGTGGCTGGTTTGCCTAAGCATCAGTGCGGCAGCCGATCGCTTTGGCGCTATAAAGGAACAACTGGCGCAGGCCGCGTGCACCCGCTTTGAGTTTGTCAGTATCATAGAGTCGGAGATATTTGACGTTACAGACTCTGCCACCGGCACGGCGTATATTGCCCGCGACGGCCGGTTTAACGTGACTCTCGGTGAGGATCGATACTTGTTTGACCTGAGCTTTATGTACAGTTATTCTGCAGAAAACAACCAGGTTGTTATTGAAAAGGTCTCGGATAAGGAAGGAGGCAGCAGAGAAATATCTTTCATCACCCGTCTTGACGAACTCTACGAGACGCATACTATCCAACCCGGCAAGTCTTACCGGTTGTTGAAAAGGCCCGGTGAGAAGGGTGATATACCCGATTCGCTAACCATCTTCATTGCTCCAGATTCATTGCAACTGGAACGCCTTGAGTATCTTGACATAAATGAAGAACGCAACGTGATTGTCATCCTAAAACAGCAGACAGGCAAAGATTGTGACGACGAGCAGTTTGAGCCGGCCTTTCCTGATTCCGTGGAAAGGATCAGGCTGTAGCGCCGTGAAGTTTTATCTCCACAAGCTTGGGTGCCCGAAAAACGACGTCGATGGCGACTATATCTCAGCCCGCCTGATTGACGCCGGTCACGAACCGGTTGATGCCCCCGAGCAGGCGGAGTCAATTATTGTCAATACCTGTGGCTTTATCCTTCCGGCGAAGGAAGAATCGATCAACGAGATTCTGCGGTTGGGACAACTGAAGAAAAGCGGACGCTTGAAGAGGCTGTATGCATCCGGCTGTCTTTCCCAGCGGTATGGTGATGAGCTTCTGGCTGACATACCAGAACTGGACGGTGCTTTCGGCCTGGGTGCGCTGGATTCACTGGCACAGGCAGTAACTTCCTCATCCAATAACTGCAAGAGCATCAAGACGCCGCCGCACAAGCTCGACTACCTGGACTGGCATCACCGCTTCATATCCGACGACTATCCGTATGCCTACCTGAAGATCTCCGACGGCTGTGATCACGGCTGCACTTATTGCGCCATACCCAGCATCCGGGGAAAGTTTCGGAGCCGTCCGATCGATTCGATCCTGACCGAGGCGGAGTTTCTCGCCAGCCGGGGCAAGAAAGAGCTCATCTTAGTTTCTCAGGATGCAACTTTGTATGGCTATGACTTCAAAGGTCGCCCGAGCATCTTGGACCTGCTGCGCGAGCTTGAGAAAATCGAACGCATCAAGTGGATTCGGCTGATGTATCTGTACCCCCCTCAGTTGGAGAAAGAGCTTATCGAGTACCTGGCTGCCGACAACAAGACTCTCAATTACTTTGATCTGCCGCTGCAACATGTGAACTCAGAGATTCTCTCGGCGATGGGGCGACGAATCACCCGAAGTGAAACCGAGAGGCTGGTAAGAACTATCCGGTCGATTAGCCCCGATGCGATTTTGAGATCAACTTTTATTGTCGGCTTTCCCAGTGAGACTGAGCAGCAGTTTGAAGAATTGAAGGATTTTGTGGGTGAATATCAGTTCGACCGCGTGGGCGTGTTCACCTATTCCCAGGAAGAAGGCACCCTGGCCGAAACGTTTGACGGGCAGGTTGCCGAGGAGGTCAAATTTTCGCGGATGGATGAACTAATGAACCTCCAGCGCGAGATCGCCTGGGCAAAAAATGAAGACTTGATAGGCAGTCTTCAGGAAGTTATTATTGATTCCGTGGAGGATGAACGAACCGCTGTCGGTCGGACGCGCGGCGACTGTCCTGAAATTGACCAGGAGGTTCACGTGCGCGGGAACGGCCTTTGCAAGGGTGACATTATCAGGGTGCGGATTGACGCGGCCGACGGGTATGATTTGAGAGGAACCTTCGTTGAGGCGTAAGGCATGATACAATATGAAAAACTCGGCATCTTTCTCTCCAGGCCGATAGCCTTCCTGCTGGTGGTGGTTTATCTGCTTCAGTCGGGTCTTTTGGTCTATCTGATAAAAGAGAAATTTGACCTGGAGAAACAGATATCTTTCCAGCAGAAGCGCATCAGCGCGCTGGAAGAGAAGCTTCAGATTTTCAAGGCGATTGATGATTTCCAGATCGGATTTAGCGACGAGGAAGTCAACAAGCTCACCGAAGTCATCTACGCCGAGAGCAAAAAGTATGAGTATGACCCGATGTTCATTCTGGCTATCATTCTGACCGAATCCTCGTTTAAGAAGGGTCAGATATCCCATGTCGGTGCCCGTGGCCTGATGCAGGTGGTGCCGTTTGTCGGAGCCGACGTTGCTTCACGCACCGGCGTTGAGTGGGTAGGTTCCCAAACCCTGTTTGAACCGGAGACCAATATCAAGCTGGGCACTTTTCATCTTTTCGAGCAGATTCTCAAATTCGGCGATCTCAAGAAAGCCCTCCTGTCATACAATCTTGGCGAAACGCGCTTGCGCGACATGATTCGCAAGCAACGGCCGCTTCCCATTAGGTATCTAAACAAAGTGCTTGAAAACTACAAGATGCTCAAGGAGACCTACAAGGTTTGAACACGCGCCCTTTTCTCATCTCGACGTGCGTGGCGCTGCTAAGCATGGCCTTGCTGGCGGCAGGGTGCGGCGGCTCGAAGTCGCTAGCGGCCAAAAGCGCGCACGAACTGTTTGAAATGGGCAAGAAAGAGTACGACAAGAAAAAGTACTTCAAAGCAATTGAGTTGTTTCAATCGGTTGTCTATAACTATCCCGGAGAGTCGATTGTCGACACCGCTCAATACTACCTGAGTCTCTCGTATTTCGGTAATGAGGAATACGAGTTGGCCGGGGTTGAATTTAACCGCCTGCTTATCAATTACCCCTCTTCGGCGTACTTTGAGCACGCCATTTTCATGAAAGCAGTTTCGTTCTTTGAATCGACCCCGCGACACTATGGACTGGACCAGACGGACCTTCAGGAAGCGATCAAGCAATTTGAAGACTTCATCATCGACTTTCCCGAATCGGAGTTGATGCCAGACGTTCGCAAGTACCTGCTGCAGGCCAGGTCGCGGATGGCCAGGAAGTACTACGAGAGCGGCATTGTCTACAGTCGGATGCAGGCGTTTGAAGCTGCTAAGATTTATTTCCAGAATGTAATTGACGATTACACCGACACCGATTACGGCCCCAGGGCCAGCTACAAGTACGCTGAGATGGAATTCAAGTTAGGACGGTTTGACCAAGCGCGCAAGAAATTCCAGGATTTCAGAACGGTTTTCCCCGAGCATGATTGGGTCGAGAAAGCCGCCCGGCGGGTCATCGAGGCTGCCTTCCGAAGCGGCGAAGCTGCCTTCAAGAAGGGTGACTACACTCTGGCGCAGCAGAAGCTGGAGGCGTTCCAGACGGATTTCCCTGACAACGGTTGGACGAAAAAGGCCGGGAAGTATCTGGACAAGATCGACCGGATCACCCGGCAGGCATCGCGGTCCGATGAAGCCGACTCCTGACCAGGGCGGAAGCTGGGGGATACTGGGAGGGACTTTTGATCCGGTTCACCGTGGCCATCTTACGCTGGCACGCGAAATTTGCGAGCAGAAAAAACTTACCGGAGCGCTGTTTGTTCCCTCCATCAGACATCCTTTCAAGCAAGGTCAGTGTCGGGCGTCGTTTTCAGATCGAGTGGCCATGCTGAGACTGGCGGTTGAAAATCATGAATGTTTCCTGGTGAGCGAAATTGAGGCCGAGATGGACCTCAGCGGCTATACGCTTGACACGGTCAGAGCCTGCAAGCAACGGTATCCCCAGGCAGAGTTTTCCTTTATTGTCGGCGCCGATATTCTTGGTGAACTAAAGCAATGGCACGATCCGGAGCAAATCCTGAGAGAAGTAAGGATACTGGTCGGATCACGTCCACCTTATGACAAAAAGCAACTTGTTGCCCAGAAGCAGCTTGCTGCCTTTCCATCTGACAGGATAGAG
>SDBS01004594.1_pt1 | contig 13493 bp, 14 predicted proteins | sample 2277091 | NCBI WGS metagenome assembly SDBS01 (sample SAMN10404972, study PRJNA504765) | marine sediment metagenome | isolation source: marine sediment core GS10_PC15, 163 cmbsf | place: Arctic Ocean: Southern Knipovich Ridge | collected 2010 | reverse complement strand
GCAATTGTTATAGCCTCATAATCATCTTTGGCGCCAAGTTTATAACCTTTTTTCTTCAGGTCAGAGATTTTACATGGGTTACCAAAAGTTACAGTAAAAGGATGGCGTTTGGGTAAACGTTGACCACGAGGCCAGGCTTCAAAACTGCCATCTATATATGTTGGGACCAGTTCTATATTTAGTTCTTGGGCTAAAATACCAACACCTTTTTTGAAAGATTGAACTTTGCCGTCTATGGATCTGGCGCCTTCCGGGAAAATGCAGATGGGCTCATTATTTTTTAGAATATAAGCTGCAGCTTGCATGGCATCTATTAAGTATATTGAAGAATCAACTGGGATTACTTTCATTACTTTGGCTAGATTACGAAGTATTGGTGCGGTGAAATAGCTGCTATATCCCAGGAAAAATAATTTTCTGCGGAGCCATTTTGGGGCTGCGATAGCAATTGCAAAAGCATCGAGATAGCTGTTGTGATTTGGAGTAATGATAAACGGACGATCTTTTGGTAAGTTTTCTGTGCCAAGTACTTTCACACGCCAGAAAATAGCAAATGCTAGCCTGACTAGCCAAGTTATGGAGTAAAATCCTAGCCTGATTAACCAATTTGGAGCTATGGCTATAGTTTTAATAATTTTTTGTTTTGGTTGTTGCTGTAAAATTTCAGACCATGATGCTGCTTGGGTTTGTGCTTGATGTGGTTGCTGTAATAGCTGCTCGACATTGTCTGCTAATTCTTGCACGGTAATGATTTTTGCTGCAATCTCATCGTTAATATTAACCCGAAATTCGCGGCCTAAATTTGCCAGCAGCTCAACTCGAGATAAAGAGTCTAAACCCAAGTCCATTTCTAAATGGTCCGTTGCATGAATATCTTCGCGGTTTAATTGCTCAGCTAAAAACTTAACGACTTGTTTGCCAATTGATGATAATTTCTGTTGCGCAATTGGCTTTTTAGCTTTTGTGGCAGCACGGCCTGATAATTCCGCGGTGTATTCATCTTGTATAGCAAATCGCTTTAATTTACCAAGTCTAGTTCTTGGTAATGGGGTTTTTGCTAATACAAATCCCATAATGCGTTTATAGGCTGAATAGTTTTTGGATAGGCTTTCCAGATGCCATTTAATGGTACCATGAATATTAACTTCGCCTTTTGTGCGGAAATATTCTAAGTCTGGAATTATCACAGCTTTTAATTGATCTTCGCCGCGGCCCCCGACTGCCAAGACGCACAGCTCTTTAATAAATGGAGTTTTGGCATAATGATGCTCAACTTCTTCGGGAGAAATATTTTTGCCAGAACTTAGGACAATTAATTCTTTTTTGCGTCCAACTATATGCAAATAATTATCTTTATCCAGGTAACCTAAATCACCCGTATAAAACCAGCCATTTTTGAGACACTCTACAGTTTCTTCTGGTCTTTTATAATAGCCTTGCATGACGTTCTGGCCACTGATTATGATTTCGCCTATGCCATGCTCATCAGGTTTGTCGATTTTTACTTTTACATCAGGAATCACAGTGCCAACAGAACCGATTTTTGGTTTATCAAAAGGATTAAATGTAACAACTGGTGCTGTTTCCGTTAGACCATAACCCTCCAAAAACTTAAAGCCTAGTTTAGTAAAAAATGCTGCAACTTTAGCATCAATTTTGGCACCGCCACAGACTAACACACGCAATTTTTTGCCAAATAGATGATGAATTTTGGCTAAGAAAATTTTGTTAAGACTTAATAACCCGCCTAATTCAATTAGGCCCAGAAATGGCATGCGTATCAGCCAGGGAATTTGCTTGAGTTTGCGCTCTATATTGTTGTAGAGCATATAATATAATTGTGGCACACCAATTAAGCCAGTAACTCCAGTTTCACGCATGCAGGTCAGAATGCTATCACTGCTTAAATCACTGACAAAGGTTATAGTCGCACGGGTAAAAAATGGTAACAGCAGATTAACCATAAAGGGAAAAGCATGATGCAGTGGAAGTAAGGCTAATACATTATCCTTATGATCTAATAATCCTACTTTGGTGATGCTTTGAAAGTTAGAATAAAAATTTGTATGAGTTAACACCACACCTTTCGGTTTGCCGGTAGTGCCAGAAGTATATAATATTGAGGCAATATTAGCATTTGCTAGCGACTCATTTTTAGTGCCATCTAATTTTTTAATTTTGTACCCATCAGCGGTATTTGTAAAAGCTAACTTACTGCCAGAGTGCTCAAGACAATAGTCCAAATCTTCAGTAGTGGCTTGATGATCGAGTGGTACGGCAATAGCTTCGGCGAGCAAAATGCCGAAATAAATCATGACCCATTCTGGTTTGTTTTCTAAAATTATGGCAACACGGTCACCGGGTTTTATACTATATTTTTGCTGTAATTCAGTAGCAATAGCATTAGATTTTTGATAAATATCATTATAAGTATATTTGGTGTAGCCAGCTGCAGTTTTAGTTTGAATGACGATATCATTAGGATACTGTTGGGCAATGGTACTGAATTTAGTTGTTAATTCATTCATAGTTTCTTATAGCGTTTTATCTCATTTGGTACTTTACGCAATACTATAATACCTAATAATAGAAAGATTACCAGTAGAGGCATAGTGATGCGATATTTAATAGTTCCAAAGTACTTAAATGCCCAGACGCTCAAGCCCCAAATCATCGGGGCGATGACGGCAGAAAGTTTACTGGCTAAGCCATAAAAACCGAATATTTCACCTTCCATGTGTTCTGGTGCTAGACCAGCTATTAAAGCTCTGGCTGTGGTCCAGACCCCACCAAGACCAATTCCAACTAGTGGTCCAATCACCCAAAACATCCAGGTTTTATCAGCAATGGCAGCCCAAAGAATGGCAAAGCACCATAAAACCAGCAACCACATTAACGTTTTTTTGGCACCGAAAAAGTCAGAAATAATACCACTTGCAAAAGCACCAATAATCGCAATGACAGCGCATGATATATAAAATATCTGAATATCTGCATCACTAAAGCCAGCTACTTTTTCCATATACACTGACATAAAAATGAATACAGTGTTGACGGCATTTAAGGCCCAAAAAATTGCAATTAGAGAACGAGCTAAATTAGGATATTGCCAAATATTTATTAAAGTATGTTTTACTTCACTGGCTGCTGACACGAATATGTTGTTGCTTCTTCTGGGTTTATTCTTAGTTTTTTTCGGTGGATCTTTGACTAGAAAAAAGCATGGTATGGTAAATATTAAAAATAAAATAGCCGTTGGGATAAATGCCATTTGCCGGCCATACTTAATGACAATTGGGCCGACTATTAGCAGGCCAACTATAGAACCAAAATAGCCAAAGCTTTTGCCTAAACCAGAAATCTTTCCAGTATTTTGTTCGGTACTGATTTGGCGAATTAAAGCGTTATAAAATACATCAGCAAGTTGATAGCCTAGGTTAGCAACACTAAAGATTAGTAAACCAGAAAGCAGGCTATGCATAAACCCTAAGAGAACAGTAAAAATAAATGCTACGACAGTAAAAATAATTAAGAATGGCATTTTCTTATTGATTTTATCTGACATACTGCCAAAAATTGGTGCTGTAATAGCTGCTAATAACATCGAGCCAGATAAAGCAAAGCTATACAGAATATCTTCGCCATGCATGTCGACCGTTACCCATAATACAAAATATAGGGTAACGATATTCATGGAATAGATAGTGCTGGCAAAGTCGTATAATGCCCAAGCGAATATTGACCATTTTGATATGGTGTTTTTCATGTTGTTATTGGTTTAGCTCCATCTTGACTCGTCATTCTGAATGCCACGACTCCGTCATCACGAGCGAAGCGTGGTGATCCAGAAACACAGCAAAAAAAGACTGGATTGCCACGTCGCTCCCTTCGACAAGCTCAGGGCAGGTCGCTTCCTCGCAATGACGACGGTAGGCAGGCAAGTCTTGGGATGACAATAAAAACAAGTCGTGGAATGACATTAAAATCCTAATACTTTAATTCAGCGCTAAAACCAAACTCAACTGCATTATCAAAAAATCCACCTTGGACTGGCTCAACTTTAACAATGACCATTTCCATTTCTGGGGGCATTTCTGGAATTTCAGGGAATTTTTTTTGCAATAATTCACCAGCTTTTTGAGCTTCAGTATGGTCTTCTATTACAGTTGCTTTGCCTAGCATCTGTAGACCTTGTAAGGTAGTAAAATCTGCATCTTCATCCATATCAATAGTATAACCTACACGCGGATTAGCTAAAATGTTTTGGGCTTTGCGAGTAATTTTAGCAGTGCTAAAATACAAAACAGCGCCGTCTGAAGCATAGCCAACAGTATGTGCCATTGGCTGTCCTTCTGATGATACAGTTGCCATGACTACATGTTTATGTTCGTTGATAAATTTCTCTACAACTGGTTTGTAATCTTGCATTGATTTCTCCTTTTATTTGCTACGTTTACGTAACTTCTCAATGGCATGTAATTGTGCTGCAGCTTGTGCCAATTCTTTCAAAGCTTGAGTATAATCGACACTTTCTTTCTTCTGTGCTATTAGTTTCTCGGCGCGTTCTTTGGCAGCAATTGCAGCAGCTTCGTCAATGTTATCGGCACGAATCGCGGTATCAGCCAATACCGTGACTAAATTAGGTTGGACTTCAATCATACCGCCGGAAATATAATAAATCTGTTTTTCACCACCTTGCAAAGTGACTCTAACTTCACCGGGTTTGATGGCGCTTAATAATGCAGTATGGCCGGGTAAAATGCCCAGTTCGCCTTCTTCTCCGGTGACTGAAATCATCTCCACCAGACCTGAAAAGATCTCGGCTTCTTGACTTACAATGTCTAAATGGACTGTTATTGCCATAATTTACCTATAAAGTTTTTGCCTTTTCTACTGCTTCTTCAATCGAGCCAACCATATAAAATGCTTGTTCCGGAAGGCCGTCATGTTTGCCTTCAAGGATTTCTTTAAAACCTTTAATGGTCTCTTTTAGTGGCACATATTTTCCGGGACTGTTGGTAAATACTTCGGCCACGAAAAACGGTTGCGATAAGAAGCGTTGAATTTTACGGGCACGATAAACAGTAGTTTTATCTTCTTCGGATAATTCGTCCATACCCATAATCGCTATAATATCTTTTAATTCCTTTTGTCGCTGCAGAATATTTTGAACTTGGCGCGCCACATCATAATGGTCATTACCGACAACCAATGGATCGAGCTGACGGCTGGTAGAATCCAGCGGATCAACTGCCGGATAGATACCTAGTTCAACAATTTGTCGTGACAACACGATAGTTGCATCCAAGTGAGCAAAAGTTGTTGCCGGTGCCGGGTCAGTCAAGTCATCAGCAGGGACGTAAACTGCTTGTATCGAAGTAATAGAGCCGGTTTTGGTTGAAGTAATACGTTCTTGCAATGTGCCCATTTCCTGTGCCAGAGTAGGTTGATAACCTACCGCGGATGGCATGCGTCCTAATAATGCCGAGACCTCGGTTCCGGCTAGAGTATAACGATAAATGTTATCAATAAATAATAAAACGTCTAAGCCATCATCGCGAAATTTTTCTGCAACTGTCAATCCAGTTAGTGCTACACGTAATCTGTTTCCTGGTGGCTCGTTCATCTGGCCGTACACTAATGACACTTTATCCAAAACGTTAGATTCTTTCATTTCATGGTAAAAATCATTACCTTCACGCGTACGTTCACCCACACCAGCAAATACCGAATAGCCTTTGTGTTCGGTGGAAATATTGCGGATTAGCTCCATCATGTTAACGGTTTTGCCGACACCAGCACCACCAAACAAACCAACTTTACCGCCTTTAGCGAAAGGGCAGATCAAATCAATTACTTTAATGCCGGTTTCTAATAATTCAATTTCTGCGGCTTGATCTAAAAACGTAGGGGCTTCGCGATGGATAGGCATTTTTTCGGTGGCTTTGATCGGACCTTTTTCATCAACAGGATTGCCTAAGACATCCATAATGCGGCCTAAAGTAGCTTTGCCGACTGGAACACTGATGGGTTGACCGGTATTTTCTACTTCCAGATCACGTTTTAAACCATCGCTTGAGCCCATGGCAATAGTTCTAACCACACCATCGCCTAATTGTTGTTGGACTTCTAAAATCAAGCCGGTCTCTTTTACTTTTAGAGCTTCATAAATTCCGGGAATTGATTCCCGTGGGAATTCCACATCAACTACAGCACCAATAATTTCAATAACTTTGCCAAAACTCATTTTTTTCTCCTCTTTAGGCATCATTAAACCGCCGCAGCGCCTCCAACAATTTCACTTATTTCTTGGGTTATCGCCGCTTGGCGGGTTTTGTTATACATTAATTGTAATTCATCGATTAAATCTTCGGCGTTATCGGTTGCGCTTTTCATTGCAACCATTCGAGCAGCTTCTTCACAAGCAATGTTGTCAACAATTGCCTGATATATTTGCGACTCAATATAACGTCTTAATAGTTTATCAAGTAAACCTTTTACATCTGGTTCATAAATATAATCCCAACGATGTTTATGGGTTTCATCTTCACCAACTACCAGTGGCAACAACTGTAGAATTTTTGGACGTTGGGTCATAGTGGTGATGAATTCATTGTGGAGCACGAACAGGCGATCTAATTTTTCCTCTTCGTACAAATTTAGCATGGCGCGAACAGCTCCAACCATGTCGGTACGTGATTGTTCACTATCTGTGCCAATGTGATTGGCAGTTGCCACAACATTCAAATTCAGATGTTTGAAAAAATTAATGGCTTTATCATTAACCAGACATAAATCTATTTCAGTTTTTTGCCCAGTCCACTTGGGGATTTCTTGGGCTAATAAATAGCGGAATAAATTAGCGTTAAGACCACCGCACAGACCTCGGTCAGAAGAAATAACTATATAACCAACACGTTTTGTTTTTTCATGGGTTTGTAAAAATGGATGTGGATATTGGGGGTGAGCATTAGCAACATGACCAATAACCTGCAGCACTTTTTCAGAATACGGTAGCGAAGCGTTCATGCGTTTCTTTGCTTTTTTAATTTTGCTTGCAGCCATCATCTGCATCGCGCGTGTGATTTTTTGCGTGTTTCTAAAACTGCCTATTTGTTTACGTAGTTCTTGTGCTGCTGCCATTTTATTACCAAGCTTGAGTTTTCTTAAATTCTTCTACGGCGTCTGCCAGTTTTTTGGCAATTTCGTCGTTATAGACTGGGTTTTTATTAATCTCTTTTAATAAATCTTTATATTTGTCACGCATGAAGTTTAACAAAGCTGCTTCAAAATTTACTATTTGCTTTAGCTCCACATCAGCGAATAAATTCTTTTCAATCACAAACAAACTAACTGCCATTTCAGCTACGCTCAGCGGATTATACTGAGTCTGTTTGAGAATTTCTGTGGCACGTTGGCCGTGTTCTAGCTGTTTGCGCGTGGTTTCATCTAATTCCGAAGCAAACTGGGCAAAGGCTTCAAGCTCACGATATTGTGCTAATACCAAACGTAGTCCACCACCTAATTTTTTAATGATTTTAGTTTGGGCAGCGCCACCAACTCGAGATACCGAAACCCCGACGTTAATCGCTGGACGAATACCTTTATTAAATAAGTCGGTTTCGAGGAAAATCTGACCATCAGTAATAGAAATTACATTAGTAGGAATAAATGCTGAAATGTCACCAGCCTGAGTTTCAATAATTGGTAATGCTGTCAAAGAACCAGTTTTGCCTTTAACTTTGCCTTTAGTGATTTCTTCAATGTAGTGAGGGTTCAAGCAAGCCGCACGTTCCAATAATCTTGAATGCAAATAGAAAATATCACCAGGGTATGCTTCACGGCCTGGCGGACGGCGGAGCAATAATGAAATTTGGCGATAAGCCCAGGCATGCTTGGTCAGATCGTCATAAATAATCAAGGCATCTTCACCTTTGTCACGGAAATATTCACCCATGGTACAGCCAGCATAAGGCGCTATATATTGTAACGATGCATCTTCAGCTGCGCTGGCGGAGACGACAATCGTGTGTGCCATGGCGTCATGTTCTTCCAGTTTGCGTACTAAAGCGGCAATAGTTGAAGTTTTTTGGCCGATAGCAACATAGATACATTTTACGCCGGTATTTTTTTGATTGATGATGGTGTCAATTACAATAGCAGTTTTACCGATTTGCCTGTCACCGATGATAAGTTCACGTTGGCCACGACCGATTGGTACCATGGAATCAATAGCTTTCAAGCCGGTTTGTAATGGGACGCTGACTGATTGGCGGCTGATAACACCCGGAGCAACTTTCTCAATTGGTGCTGTTGTTTTAGTGTTAAGTGCGCCTTTGCCGTCGATTGGAGCACCTAAAGAGTTTACCACTCGACCAAGCAACTCTTCACCTTCTGGCACTTCGAGAATACGGCCGGTACATTTGACGGTTTGGCCTTCGTGCAAATGTTCACTGGTGCCTAATACTACCGCGCCGACTGAATCACGCTCTAGGTTTAAAGCCAAGCCATAAGTGTCACCGGGAAACTCAATCATTTCGCCAGCCATAACATCAGACAAGCCATGAATTCGCACAATTCCATCTTTCAAACTGACGATAGTTCCTTCGGTCCGAGTTTCGGGTTTTAAATCAAATTTTGCAATTCGTTCTCTAATTAAGTCGCTTATTTCTGCTGGGTTTAATGCCATAGTTCAATCCTCATTCATGCCAGAATTTTTGTTAATTGGTCTAATTCGCCACGCACCGAGCCGTCAATTACTCGATCGTTGCCAATATAAATCTTCAAGCCGCCTAAAATAGTTGGGTCTTGAGCTTCTTCTAATTCAACTTTACTTTGCAGCCGTGTTTCCAGAGCTTGTTGTAATTTGGTTTTTTGTTGTTCAGTTAATGGGTTAAGAGTTATTACCTGGGCTTTAACAACACCGGCATGGGTCGCGCTCAAGTTTTCGTAAAGTGTTAAAATATCCGGTAATACGGTTAAGCGCTGATTTAATGCTAAAACCTTGATGAAGTTTTTCTCGTTTGGTGCGAGGTCTTTACACACATCGGTAAATAAATCTGCTCGCTGCTGCCAGGTGATACTGGGGGTGGTTAAAAATTGTTGCACGCGATTATTTGTAGCTATGGTCACTAAAGTATTTAATAGTTTTGACCATTGCTGCAATTTATCATGCTGTAAGGCAGTGTTAAAAACTGCTTTAGCGTAAGGACGTGCGATACTTAAATTATCAGCCATATTAAATCTCTTCAATCACTTTGTCGACCAGGCCTTTGTTGATCTTGTCATCAACATTACGCTGGAGTATTTTTTCAGTGGTTTCGATAACCAGACTTGCGATCTGTTGGCGTAGTTGATCTTTGGCTTTGTCATGTTCTCGAGCAATATCGGTTTTTGCCAGAGCCAATAATTTTTTGCCTTCAGTTGAAGCTCGAGTCTTGGCTTCTTCAACTACCTGAGCCGCACGTTGATTAGCTTGGTCCACAATCTTAGTTGCGTCTATTCTGGTCTGGCGTAATTGCTTTTTGCTTCTGTCTTCTGCTAGTTCCAGAGTTTTTTTGCCTTTTTCGGCAGCAGCTAGACCGTCAGCAATTTTTTGCTCACGTTCTTGCATAGCTTTACTTATCGGCGGCCAAATAAACTTCATTGTCACCCACACCAAGATGGCGAAGGTGATTAACTCACCAAATAAAGTTAAATTAATGTTCATAAATTTTAACTGCCTGCAGCTGTTTTGGCCGCCTTGATTACTGCCAACAATAACGGATTATTACCAAACAATAGTAATAAGCCCATGGCGATTGATACCGCTGCGAAAGCGTCAACCAAACCTGCCATTAAGAACATACGCACCATCAACATTGGTCCAAGTTCTGGTTGACGAGCGACACCTTCTAAGAATTTCCCACCTAAAACACCGAAACCAATAGCGGTTCCAAGTGAGGCTAAGCCAATTAATAATCCGACGCCAATAGCAGTTGCGCCTTGAACGGTGGCGATTAATTGCGCCATTTGTATAGCTTGTTGCATAATAATACCTCTTTAATTAACCATGTGACTCATGTGCCATACTCATATACACAATTGTCAACATCATAAAAATAAATGCTTGTAGGGTAATGATCAATACATGAAATATCGACCATATGCCGCCAAGCGTCCACTGCATCCACCACGGTAATAAAGCAATCAAGATGAAAATTAATTCACCCGCAAACATATTACCGTAAAGTCGTAAAGATAACGAAACTGGTTTTACTAAATCTTCTAATAAACGAAATATAATATTTAAAGGAAATAACCATGCCCCAAATGGTTTGGTTAGAATTTCACTGAGTAGATGAAAGCCTTTGACCTTGATGTTGTAATATATTATTAAAAGAAATACAGCACCGGAGATGGCGAAAGTTAAATTTAAATCATCTGTTGGAACAGCGCGAAAATCATGCACCCCAAATAAGTACATTATATTGGGTATTAAATCTACAGGGATCAAATCCATGATGTTCATCAGCATCACCCAGATAAAAATAGTCAGAGCTAGGGGAGCGATTACAGGATTTTTACCGTGAAAGCCCTCACTGACCATTTGTTGGACAAATTCCAACAACATTTCTATAAAATTTTGCAACTTGCCGGGTACACCACTGACAGCGCGTTTGGCAACATGACGAAACACCCAAAGGAACAACACACCCAGCGCTATTGAAACAGCGAGCGTATCAAGATTTAAGGTCCAAAAACCACCATTTCCTAAACGCATAGTATGCAAATTCAGCTGCAAATATTGCAGATGGTGTTGAACGTATTCACCTTCCGTTGGATACCAAAAACTCATGCGCTAATTTTACCCACTATGGCGCCTAAAATCAAGATGTGTGTGGTGCATCTACCAGCCAAATCCGTAATAGCCTAAATATAAAGCCAGAGCCAAACAGATAATTCCGCCGATATAAAAATAAGCTGCGCTAGCAAACATTTTTTGTTTAGTTAGCATTATGAATTCAGGAACCAATATATACACAATTCCTTTGAGCAGTGTTAGCCAGCATAATACGGTGATTACTGAGCGCCAGTCTGGTGTGAAGGCCGGATGAAATAATACCAGAATAATCCCAAGTATCAGGACTATGATGGCCATGAAAAAAATATTACCAGCATTAGCAAAGAGCGCATCAACAGCTTCCATTAATTTTTTGCGTCTGAAAATTATGGTAATACCCATTATCAAAAAATAAATACTGAAAGCTTTGGCAAGAAAAATTGACGTATCCATGTTGTTCTCCTTAAATTATTAAAGGTGTGGTTAGTATAATGTTTTTTTAGAGAAAAGGCTATTTTGTGCCAATGAAGAACGGCATGCTCCAAATTGATAAACAAGCGACGATGTAACCACTTATAACCGCAAAAAGATTTGTTGGAATAAATTTGACAATTAACACTAGCAAAATAGCACTTAGTAGCAGTTTGGTTAATTCACCAACATAAAAAGTTCGCACCATAGCTTGAGGAGTGCGCTGTTTATTGGTAAATAATTTGCGGATAAAATACCAGCTGGGAATAATATAGGCAAAACCACCTAATAATGCCGAATAGCAATGCGTTAAATCTTTAAATATCCACCAAATAACAGCCAATATAACCACAATGATGATTTGTGTTGCTACTAATTTGTATGCTTGTGAGCGTGCAATATTAAACATAATGCAGAAATAATATCACATTCAGGATAAAGTATTAAAAATAATTTTATCTTTATTGTTTAAACTTAATAAGTTGAGCGTTCAATGGCAATCCTATAGTGAATTTTGCTGTATTGTAACTATTTGTTGAATATATTAGTGGAGTTGACCAACATAAAACCATCTACAAATCCAAGTATCTATTATGATTGTCTGTGAATTCCAGTTGCGCCAATCTTGATCTGTCAACCTTTTATTGGACAAATTCATAAGGGACAAGCTGATTTTAGGGGATATGGATGGCCTAAAATCTTTAGCTAGCATAGCGGCACGCTTGATTAATGCAAGACAAACCTGGAAGATTTGGGCCAAAAAGAACCTATATCAGATGTAGTTATGCCCTATCATTTTTTAATCTAGGAATAGTTCGATTTTATCTGTTACTATGGCTGAGTTAGTTTTATTATTTGGTTATTACTATGCTGTTAGATACACTCACTAATTTATTTGTTCGTTGGACAATCACTCCGAGCATATCTGAATATTTGGCCGTACTGGTTGTTTTAGTACTACTTCTTGTCGTAAGTTTCTCAGTTAATTTTTTTCTTAAATATTACCTGGTGCGTTTTGCGCGCAGTATTATTAAGAAAACACATTCTCAGTTAGGAGCCACACTCAATAAACAAAAAGTTTTTCGACGCTTATCACATTTAGGTCCAGGCCTAATTATTTATGCGGGCGCAGCACTTGTTTCAACACCAGCATTCCCCCATACAGATTTAGTGCAATGGCTTAAAACGTTAGTAAGCATGTATATGTTACTGGCCATTGTTTGGTTTTTTATGTCGTTGCTCGATACACTCCTTCAATATTATGCAACCCTACCCATAGCGAATCGACATCCTATTCACGGGTATGTGCAGTTAATAAAAATCATCCTTTGGGTGATCACCCTAATTTTACTGATCTCCTTTGTGTTAAACAAATCACCACTGGTATTTTTAACAGGGCTTGGTGCTATATCAGCCGTATTGATGTTGGTTTTTAAAGATACCATCTTGGGTGTTATGGCAAGCGTACAAGTATCAACGTATGATATGGTTCGAGTGGGTGATTGGATTGTTTTACCAAAGCTCGGTGCAAACGGTGATGTCATGGAAGTGAACATCAACACGGTTAAGATACAAAATTTTGATAAAACGATTGTCACTGTACCAACCTATGCCTTGGTCAGTCAAGGCGTGCAAAATTGGCGTGGCATGCAAGAAGCAGGCGGTCGGCGGATTAAACGTTCAATTAATATTGATATGGGCAGCATTCAATTTTGTGATGCGTCTTTATTAAAGGTATTACACGGAATCGAGATTTTGAAAGAGTATCTTGTTGCTAAAGAAGAAGAAATTAGCAAACATAATACCAAGAACACGATCAATAAATCATTGGTCATGAACGGCCGGGCGCTGACTAATATTGGTATTTTTCGCGCTTATATTGAAGCATACCTACGGCAACGTTCTGATATTCATCTTGGATTAACCTGTATGATTCGCTACTTAGATCCAACACCAATGGGGTTACCTGTCCAGTTATATGTTTTTACCAATGATACAGACTGGGTGCGCTATGAGAAGATACAAGCTGATATTTTTGATCATTTACTGGCAGCGCTACCCATCTTTAAACTACGTGTGTTTCAACAGATATCTGGGCACCTTGAATCCAACTCAACCCCAAAAACGTTAGAAAATAATTGACTATTGTGACAAACAAAATTTGTGCTTAACCTGAATGACAAACCCGTAAACATCTCGC
>SDBS01004593.1_pt1 | contig 13493 bp, 11 predicted proteins | sample 2277091 | NCBI WGS metagenome assembly SDBS01 (sample SAMN10404972, study PRJNA504765) | marine sediment metagenome | isolation source: marine sediment core GS10_PC15, 163 cmbsf | place: Arctic Ocean: Southern Knipovich Ridge | collected 2010 | reverse complement strand
GAAGAAATACCAGAAGAGATGACAGCAGAAGAGGAAATATTAGAAGAGGCACCAGAAGAGAAAACACCAGATGAAGAAATACCCGAAGATTTAACAGCAGAAGAGGAAATATTAGAAGAGGCACCAGAAGAGAAAACACCAGATGAAGAAATACCCGAAGAGATGACTGCAGAAGAGGAAATATTAGAAGAGACACCAGATGAAGAAATACCCGAAGATTTAACAGCAGAAGAGGAAATATTAGAAGAGGCACCAGAAGAGAAAACGCCAGATGAAGAAATACCAGAAGATTTAACAGGAGAAGAGGAAATATTAGAAGAGGCACCAGAAGAGAAAACACCAGATGAAGAAATACCAAAAGAGAGAGGTGAAGAAGAGTAATGCCAATAGGTTTAGTCGTAATGAAATGGGATGATAGAGGCGGTATTGAAATTTTAGCTAAATATCCAGAAGAAATCAATATTAACAGTAAAACACTGATGCAAGTATACAGTACTCACGAATATAGCGGTGAATCTGGAATGATAAGTTTATTAGTAGGATCGTTAAATATCGCTTCTTATTACACCGGACCGGATAAAGGATATTATATACTTTTACTTTTAAGTTTAGATGATGATCCAGATGCTTATGAAGATGGATTAAATGATATCTCCCGAATTATTATACAAAACTTAAAAGATGATTCTTATTTACCAATGATTCCAAATCTTTTCAGACGATTATCTGTTTATCCTATACTAAATAACGAGCAACGACTTGCAATAACATACCAAGATGAAATCATCCGTTTAATTATTAACCGATTGAGAGATGAATGTGTGATTTCCAAGTCGGAATTGGAGATTTGGTTAAAAGATAAGTATAGAGATGGATTTGTTGATGTAGAAAGTGTTTTACTGGAACTCGTTAAACGTGAAATTATTAAAGAAACATCAGTTAAAGGTATGCCCTCAGAATTAATCTTTTTCATTAGAGACATATTAGTATCACGTGTACCTCCCGTTAATATTATAGGTGATCCACTAAGTCGAGGTATGCCTTCCCAGCTTGTAGAGGATTATCGCATGCAAGTAACAAATTACTTTCTGAATTATCGTCCAACAGAAGCTGACAATCTAAAAATAATAGATATTCTTATTGATCCACAAGTTTACGAAACTTTACGATTATTAAGAACAGCAGTAGTTACTAGAAATGGGCTTGAAAAATTACGAAAAAAAGGGGTAGATGATCTAGATGATGTATTAAAAAAGCTCTGGGATACTAAATTGGTGGAAGTTTTCAAAGATAAACATGGAGTTGAATATTATGCCCTTCTTTCAGATTTCTATTTAGGTTTACTATTTCCAAAATATGCATTAAATAATATTAAAAAAGTGCATGAACAAAAATCTAAATCAGATAAGGTGTTAGCAGAATATCTCACTATACTAGAAAATACATATACCGATATTAAAAGTGATTCTAAACAGAAAAGTAAGAAATTAAAAATTGAGTAAATTTTTTCTAATTTTTTTTTATTTTTTTTATTCTAAAATTATCTTGTTTTAAAATACCTTCTGAATATATTATAATAAAAGAGAAATGCAATTACTGAATGGAATAGTATACAGGGAAAAATTCCTAATGTTAAAAAAACAAACCCATTAAATAATCCTAATAAAAATGCAAATATAATATAAATTAACAGAATTGTTAAGTTCTTAAAAAAAAACCAACTATGGATATGATATAAAGAAAATATGATACTAGATATAAGTACAATTAAAAATAAATCTATTTTGAATAAAAAGAATAAAATACTAATTAAATAATATCGAAAAATTAATTCTTCCATAACCATAGTGATTGAGAAAAAAACCAAAATCGTTAGTTTATTATTATCATTAATAAAAGTTCTTATCACATCATGTTGTTTCATTATTTTGATATTTTGACTATTAAAACCATAATTTACTACTAATTTACCTAATATAATAAGGCTAAGGAAGCTGAATAATGAAATTAACAATACAATTATATTTAAATGTCTTATGAACAGAAATTCAATAAAAACTCCAAAAAATATTGGAATTACTAGTATTATCGATATAATGCTAATTATGGTATATTTCCATGTATTTTGCATAACTATAAAATAACTAATTCCTCTATAAGAACTTTTCAAGTTGAAAAATTATTATTTGACCCGATAAAGGTAATTTTTTCTTCAGGCTATTGAGATAATTCATGATCTATTCTACAAAAATCCAATCATCTTAAAAAACCTCTGATTTTAAGTCAGTCAATTTTTCAGTCGTGTTTTATTCAGTTCCAATCACTTCTTTCTTTTAAATTCAAGAAATTAATTGATAAAAACATCTTGATAAATATTGACTTTGGCTTTTCAAATTAATTATGACCCCATTAAGCTAAATGTAACGTTTTACTCAAGTTTAAATATATATATTTTTATTTGTTTATAAAAACGTATTGTTATTAATTTCAGCAATTCATGAAAAAAAATTGTATTGATATAACTATAAAAATAGCTCTTATAGAAAAACCTGAAATAGGTAAGATTACTATTAAAAAGGTTCTTTTTGAAGGCACGGATCCAATTGAATTAGTTTTACTTCCACTTGAAGCCACAGTAACTAGAATATGGATAATACCCGAATTTATAGATACAAAAATTATATTATTAGATACACCAAGGCAAAAATTGCAGATGTTATTGAAAGATGAGGAGGACCAAAATTATTCTTTTGGTAATACAAATTCTATAATATGCATCCTTGATTATCTTACTTGGATCGATCATTCTGAGGATGAAGTTGAGGATAGCGGATGTATATACGATATTAAAAAGAAAATTGAATTTGAAGTGTATATAGTTTTATTTTTGCATAAAGTTGATCTCATATTAGCTATAAAAATTGGATTTAAGCTTGAAATAATTAGAAAACAAATAACCAAGTATTTAAGTTTACTTGAAAAATTACTGCTTTATTTTAAAAACTTGCTTTCTAATTTAATATACATTAATTTCAATGCAATGTCTAAAATTATCAGTGATTACTCAGAGGATATATTAACTTTAAAAAAATTGATCAAAAACTCAATTAAAAATTTATCAAAAACTATTTGTTTTATTTCAAGTAAAGAAGATGATACCATCATTTTTCAGTCATTTTCATATGATTTTGATAATACTTTAATTTATTATTCATATGAACAAATTTTTAAATTAACTAAATTAACTAAAATAAACTCATTATCAACCAATTTAATTAACTCAGATTCGAAAATATTATATTTTGTTATTGAAAATATATCTGGCTTTTATTCTAACAATAAAAATATAATACCTTTTTCAAAAGCCTCAAGAGAAAATGAATTATTGAATTATTTTGACTATTTAATGAAAGATATAAGTTTAGAAAAGAATTAAACATAATGTAAACGAGATATCAAGAATGTTAAGACAAGTCTATATTATTCTAAATGATAATATAATATATCAAAGAAATTATGCTAAAGGTTTAGATAATTCTCTCTTTTCAAACATCTTTGTTAGAATTAAAAAGGCTGCCTTTTCAAAATTCGAGAACGTGGTTGGTTCTTTCGAATTTTTTGAACTTAATCTTACATTTATTTCAGAAAAAAGTATAAATATAATATTTCTTTTAGTTTCAGGTTTAGGGGATGCTCTTGAGGATATTAAGCCTCAATTATTTAAATTTAAGAAAGAATTCTTGGATTTTTATGGTGATAGTATTAAGGATATAAACTTAACTCTAATTGCTGATGTTATGGACCCTATTGTTGATGCAATTCATAGAAATTTAAAGCCAAAAATTTCTATTATTGGATTTTCTGGAGTTGGGAAAACTACAACCACGCAATTGATAAAAGCAGAGGAACTTCCGATGCAGCATATTCCTACTATTACAGGTGAAGTCGTAACTATTAAAATTGGAAAACTAGAGTTTTTTTTATGGGATTTTGCAGGTCAAGATCAGTTTGACTTTCTTTGGGAGAAGTTTATTCGAGGAAGTGATGCTGTTCTTTTAATGACCAACTCAACTTTGGCAAATATAGATAAAAGCAGATACTTCCTTGAATTAGCAAATAAAATTGTTCCTTATGCCCGCTTAGCAGTTATTGCAAATAAACAAGATCTTCCAGAAGCCATGAAGGTTAAAGATATAGAAAGATTAATGGATAAAAAAACATATTCTATGGTCGCAATAGAGCCAAGAAATCGAACAAAAATGATTAGAATTATCGCAGATATTTTGGATATGGACCCTCAAGTATCCCCTTTATTAAAACCTTTATTTGAAAGAGATATTTTGATAGACAAAGCACAAAACAATTTAAAAAAAGGATTTTTTAATGAAGTAGTAGATATATTCGATGAAATAAGTAATCTCTGTATTGACCTAGGGGATGATTCATTAGCTATTGAATTTCAAAAAAAAGCAGAAAGACTAAGAAAAATGTTAGAATCTGTTAATAATTAATATATTATCATATTAAAGATAGATTTGGTAGAAATACTAAAAACTTAATTTTTTCTATTTAGAAATTAATTGGAAATCAATTTAGCTAAAGCTATCGTTTTACTCAAGTTTAAATATATCTATTTCTATTTCATTATAAAAATTCTTTGTAAATAAATTCAGCAAGCTATAAATTAAATTGCATCCACATGACAACTAAGATTACTCTTGTAGGGAAACCAGAAATGGGAAAAACTACTATTAAAAAAGTTCTCTTTGAAGGAGCAGATCCAAACGAGTTAATTTTTTTCCCGCTTGAAGCCACAGTAACTCGAAAATGGACAATACACGAATATATGGATTCTAAAATTATATTGTTAGATACGGCAGGGCAAAAATTACCAACCTTATTAAAGGATGAGGAGGAACAAAATTATTCTTTTGGAAATGCAAATGTCATTATATATATCTTTGATTATCCTACTTGGATCGATCACTCTGAAGATATTCTTAATGACATTAGGTTAATATATAAAATTAAAAAGAAGAATAAACTTGAAGCGAATATAATCTTATTTTTACATAAAATTGATCTCATTACAGCTAAAAAAATTGGAATTAAACTCGATATAATTAGGATACAAATAAGAAAGTTATTAAATTTACCAGAAGTATTACCCCTTTATTTTACGAGCTTGCATCCGAATTTAATATACACTATTTGCAACGCCGTGTCTAGCACTATTGGTGAATTTTCAGAGGATATTTCCGCTTTAAAGGGTTTAATCAAAAAATCAATTGAAGGTTTGTCTAAAACGATTTGCTTTATAGTAAATCAAGATGATAACCTCGTTTATCAATATTTCTCAAATGATTTTGATACTACTTTACTTTACTATTTGTATGAAAGTATTTATAATCTAACTAAATTAAAAGGAGAATCCTCACTAACAATCAATTTAATTAACTTAGATTCGAAAATGTTGCATCTAGTTATTGAAGATATTTCTAACTTATATACTAACATTAAAAGTTTAATAATATTTTCTGAAACCTCTAAAAAAAATGAGATGGTTACCTTAATTGAAAATTTAAAGAAGGAAATAAGTCGAGAAAATAATTAAATAGAACTTAATCGAGATATAAAGAATGTTAAGACAAGTCTACATCATTTTAAATGATGAAATTATATATCAAAAAAACTATGCAATAGGAATAGATGCCTCTTCCATCACAAGTGTGTATTTGAATATCAAAAAAGAAGCATTTTCTAAATTTGGAAAAGGGCTTGGAACTTACGATTTTTTTGGAGTAAAAATTGTATTCATTGCTGATGAAAGTCTAGGTTTGTTATTTCTTTTTATATTAGGATTATCTGATGATTTTAAGACTATTGAACCTCATTTAAAGGGTTTTAAGAAAGAATTTTTAAATTCTTTTGGAGAAAATATCAAAGACAGTAATTTTACGTTAAATAGTGAGTTATTAGATCCATTTGTTGACACGATTCAAAGACAATTTAAGGCTAAAATAGCTATAGTGGGTTTTTCGGGGGTAGGAAAAACTACAATTATCCAATTGATTAAAGCTGAGGATATCCCTATTGAACATGTTCCTACCATTACAGGTAAGGTTGCAACAATAAAACTTGAAAATCTTTGTCTTTATTTATGGGATTTTGCTGGGCAAAACCAATTTGATTATCTCTGGGAAGATTTTATGAAAGGAAGCGATGCTGTGCTTATATTGACTAACTCAACTATGGAAAACCTAGAAAAAAGTAAACATTTCATACAAATAGCAAATAAAGCAACTCCTACTGCCCGTTTAGCGGTTATTGCAAATAAACAAGATCTTCCAGGAGCTATCAAGGTTGAAGAAATAGAAAGTTTAATGGGCAAAAAAACCTATTCAATGATCGCAATAGATCCAAACAATAGAGATAAAACAATCCGAATTATTGCAGATCTCTTGGATATGAACCCTGAAGTATCTCCTATATTAAAACCAATATATAAAAGAGAATTTTTGATAAAAAAAGGTCAAAAGGCTTTAGAACTCGGAGAACTGGAAAATGCTGCAAAAACATTTGAAAAAATTTATGATATCTGTATTGAAATAGGAGATGAATCTCTGGCAATTGAATATCAAACTAAAGCTGAAAAATTGAGAAATGTGTTAAAACGTTGATGAATGGAGTTGAGCCTCAATAAAAATTAAAAACAAAAGCATGAATTCTATCGTTTTACTCAACTTTAAATAGATTTATTTTTTTTTGATTATAAAAAAGGAATATTTGAATATTATTAGAAAAAGTTAAACTTGAGAATAACATCTAGAGGGAGAAAAATGGTAACAAAAATAGCCTTCGTTGGCAAACCAGAAATGGGTAAGACTACTATTAAAAAAGTTATTTTTGATGGAGTAGATCCGAGCAAATTAGCATTATTTCCATTAGAAGCGACTATAGGTATATCTCGGAGTGTCCATGAATTTATGGATTTAAAAATTAGTTTATTGGACACACCGGGACAAAGCCTTCCAATATTGCTAAAAGATGAAAAAAAGCAAATAAATTATTTTGAAAATACAGGTGCAATTATATATATCTTTGATTTTCCGACATGGATTGCAGATTCTCAAGATGTAATTGATGATATTCTAAGTATTTATAAAATTAACAAAAAACTCAAGATTAACGCTAAAATTATATTATTTTTACATAAAGTTGACCTTTTGATTGATAAGAAAATAGGTAGTAGGCTTGATATTATCAGAATGCACATTTTAAAACAATTAAATATACCTGAAGACTTGCCAATTTATTTTACAAGCTTACATCCAGATTTAATATATACTGTTTTCAACGCAATATCTGATATATTTAGCAATTTTTCAAAGGATTCTTCAAATTTAAAAGAGATCATAAAAAAATATGTTAAGGGTTTATCTAAAACAATTTGTTTTGTGTCTAATCAAGAAGATAACCTTATAATTCAAGTCCCAACAAATGATTTTGATACTAGTACACTTTATTATTTATACTCCGGAATTGATCGTTTAACTAAATTATCTGAAGAAAACTTATTAAAAAGTAAATTTATAAACGCAGGTCCTAAAATATTATGTATGAAAATTAGTAATATTAGTAATTTTCATTTGAATTTTAAAAATTTACTCTTTTTCTCAGAGACATTAGAAGAAAATGATCTATCTAAGCTAGAGGATGATTTGAAAGAAGAGTTAAATCAATTTTATAAGTGAAATGTATCTAGGAAAGAAATATGCTAAGGCAAGCCTATATTATTTTAAATGATAAGATAATATATCAACGAAATTATGCTAAAGGTTTAGACAATACTTTCTTTTCAAAAATTTATGTTAATATTAAAAAAGCTGCCATTTCAAAATTCGGCGGAGATGTAGGAACTTCAGAATTTTTTGAGTACAAACTCTCATATATTGTAGAAAGAAGTTTAAATTTAATTATTCTTTTAGTTTCTGGATTAGGGGATGAGTTTGAGAATATCAAAGTTCAATTAATTAAATTTAAGAAAGAGTTTTTGGATTTTTATGGTGATAGTATTGAAGATATAAACCTAAAATTAATTGGTGATGTTATTGATCCTATTATTGATGCAATTCATAGAAGTTTAAAACCAAAAATTTCTATAATTGGATTTTCAGGGGTTGGGAAAACTACTACTACAAAATTGATTAAATCGGAGGAAATTCCTATGCAACATATTCCTACTATTACTGGTGAAGTAGCAACTATTAAAATTGGAAAACTTGAGTTCTTTTTATGGGATTTTGCGGGTCAAGATCAATTTGATTTTCTCTGGGAGAAGTTCATTCGAGGAAGCGACGCTGTTCTTTTAATGTCAGACTCTACTTTAGCAAATCTTGAAAAAAGCAGATTTTTTTTTGCATTAGTAAATAAAATTGTTCCTTATGCCCGTTTAGCGGTTATTGCAAATAAACAAGATCTTCCAGAAGCCATGAGGGCTGAGGATGTAGAAAGATTAATGGGTCAAAAAACATATTCCATGATCGCAATAGAACCTAATAATCGAACAAAAATGATTAGAATCATCGCGGATCTTTTGGATATGGATCCTCTAGTATCTCCCCTGCTAAAACCATTATTTGAAAGAGATGAATTGATGGATAAAGCGCAAAAATCTTTAGAAAAAGGATTTTTTAATGAGGTAGCTGATTTATTCGATGAAATATGTAATCTCTGCATTGAATTGGGGGATGATTCATTAGCTATTGAATTTCAAAATAAAGCAGAAAAACTGAGAACAATGTTAAAATCTGTTAGTAGTTAAAGTATTACCATTTTCGTGTAGTATTTTGCACAAATGCTAAGACCTCAGTTTCTCCGATCTGTATAATATTCATACGAAAATTAATCTGATTTTCTTTATATGGCAATACAAGCTTCTTCTCTTTTGATTCCTCAGTTTCAAGAGCCTACTCTATAAAAACAAAAAATTCATTAGCGCTATACTTTAGTTTTGAGTATAATCCTTTTCTATTGAAGTTTTTGCTAAAATTATATTTTATGAGCTTTTCAAATCAAGAAACAATATAGAATGATAATATCATTAGTGTTAGCAAAAAATAATTGAAATATTATTAATTTAGGAGAGAATAGGCTTAAATTATCGTTTTACTCAAGTTTAAATACATTTATTTCTGCTAGATTATGAAAAGTTATTAAAAATGGGTTAAACAACAAAATCTTATTGTAAAAAACATGTCAATAAAAAGGCTATGTTTATGTGGGAAACCCGAAGTGGGAAAATCTACTATTAAAAAAGTTATTTTTGATGGTACAAATCCAAATAAATTAGTTCTCTTCCCTCTTGAAGCCACCATTGGTGTAAAGTATTCAAAACATGAGTTTATGGATTCAAAAATAATGTTAATAGACACTCCTGGCCAGAGCCTCCCACAACTGTTAAAAGATGAAGAAAAACAAATCCATTCTTTTGAAAATACCAGTGCAATTATCTATATATTCGATTATCCTTCTTGGATGCGAGATTCTGAAAAAATTATAGAGGATATTAAAAGCCTTTATGAAATTAATATGAAGCATAAATTTGAAGCAAAACTAATCTTGTTCCTTCATAAAATCGATCTATTATTTTCTGATAAGAAAATGGGTCTTAAACTAGAAATAATTAGGAAGCAAATAAACAAACTACTAAATTTCCCAGAAGAATTAAATTTGTATTTTACGAGTTTACACCCTAAATTAATCTTTACGATTCACAACGCTTTAAATGATACAATTTGTAATTTTTCCGAAAGTATTTCAAAATTAAAGGAAGCTATTTCAAATTTTATATGTAAAATGCCGCAGACAATTTGTTTTATGTTTAATCAAAATCTTGATCTAATTATTCAAGAAAAATCAGATGATTTTGATAATTCTATGCTTCTCCGTTTATATGAAAGGATACATAACTTAAGCCATGCCTCTGAAGAATTTTTGTTAAAAAAGAAAATAATTAGCATAGATTCAAATATTTTGTATATGGCTATTGAAAACATTTCTGAATTTTATTCAAACTTTAAATATATAATGCTCTTTTCTGAAACACTAAAAAGAGACGAATTATTTATTTTTTTTGATGATTTAAAAAAAGAATTAAAATTTTTGGCAAAAAAGACTACAGAATAAATAAATCTGATTTGTGGAATATACGATGTTGACTAAAAAGCTTTAGAAAGAGGAGAATTAGAAGTGATAGTAAAAAAAATCAAACAGATTTATAATAATTGCACCGAAAAAGTAGACGAATCTCTAGCATTAGAATATCAAAATAAAACTGAAAAATTGAAAAGTATGTCAAAATAAATGATAATGGGGAAGAATTTAAATTAGAAATATATGGTAAAGGGTGAATCCTATCAATTTACTCAACTTTAAATAGATTTGTTTTTATTTAATATAAAAAGCAGAAAAAGTTAATGAAAGACATGATAGAGAAAAATGGTAACTAAAATTGTATTTGTCGGTAAACCCGAAGTAGGTAAAACAACTATTAAAAAAGTTGTTTTTGAAGGAGTGGATCCCAATAGATTGGCCTTATTTCCCCTCGAGGCTACAGTAGGTATATCGCGGAGCGTCTATGAATTCATGGATTCACAAATTAGTTTATTAGACACACCTGGACAAAGTCTTCCAATATTGCTAAAAGATGAAGAAAAGCAAATAAATTATTTTGAAAATACAAGTGTAATTATATATATATTTGATTTTCCTTCTTGGATTGAAAATTCTCAATCTATTATTGATAATGTTGTAAGTATTTATAATATTAATAAAAAACTTGAGATCAATGCAAAAATTATATTATTTTTACATAAAGTTGATCTTTTAATAGATAAAAAGATAGGTATTAAGCTTGATATTATCAAACGATTTGTTAGTAAGCAATTAAATTTACCTGAAGAATTGCCACTTTATTTTACTAGTTTACATCCAAATTTAATATATACTGTTTTCAATGCACTATCTGATATTTTTAGTAATTTTTCAGAAGATTCTTCAAATTTAAAGCAAATTATTACTAAATTAATTAAAGGATTATCTAAAACAATCTGTTTTGTATCAAATCAAGAAGGTAACCTTATAATTCAAGTCCCAACAAATGATTTTGATACCATTATACTTTATCATTTATACAAAAAAATCGATTTTTTAACTAAATTGTCGAAAGAAACGGGTTCAAAAAGCAAGTATATTAACGCAGGTTCTAAATTATTAGCGATGGAATTTTGAAAATATCGAGAATTCTCATAAGAACTTTAAAAATATATATATATTCTCAGAAACATTAAAAAATGAAGGTTTAGTTAAATTATTAAATGATATAAAAAAAGATTTAAATCAATATTATGATTAATTTGAAAAATTCTGGAGATAAGAATGCTACGTCAAGTATATTGTGTTTTAAATGATGAGATAATTTACCAATATAATTATGCTAAAGGATTAGACAATTCGTCCTTTTTAAATATCTATCCAAATATTAAAAAGGTTGCCTTTTCAAAATTTGGAGTTGAATTTGGAACCTATGAATTTTTTGAGTATAGACTCTCTTATATAGTAGAAAATAGTTTAAAACTAATTTGTCTTTTTGTAACGGATTTAAAAGATGCTTTCGAGAACATCGAACCTCAATTAATTAAATTTAAGGAAGAATTTTTGAATTTTTTTAGTGAAAATCTTCTTGGTACATCTACATTTATTAACACTGTAACTTCTATTGGTGATATTATTCTTGGAAATTTAAAACCAAAGATTTCACTTATTGGGCTTTCAGGAGTTGGAAAAACTACTATTACTAATTTGATGAGATCTGAGGAATTTCCAATGGAGAATGCTCCTACAGAAACAGGTGAAATTGCAACTGTTAAAATTGGAGAATTAAAGTTCTTTTTATGGCATTTTACAGATCAAGATGATTCTGACGTTCTTTTGGAGGAATTTATTAAAAATAGTGATGTGGTACTTTTATTGTTAGATTCAAGTTTAGGAAATCTTGATAAAAGTAAAAATTTCTTTAAAATAATTAATAAAGCAACTCCTTCTGCCCGTTTAGCGGTTATTGCAAATAAACAAGATTTACCTAAAGCAATGAGTATTGAAGGTATAGAACGGTTGCTTGGGCAAAAAGTGTACCCCTTTGTTGCTTCGGATCAAAAATATCGAGTAAAGATGATTAGAATTCTTGCAGATCTCTTGGATATGGATCCTCAAGTATCTCCTTTATTAGAACCTTTAATTGAAAGAGAAGAACTAAAGAATAAAGCCGAAAATGCGTTGGAACAAGGGGAATATAAAGAAGCGATAAATTTTTTTGAAAAAGTTAGCAAAATTTGCTATATAATAGGAGATGACTCTCAAGCACACGAATTTCAAACTAAAGTTGAAAAATTGAGAAAGGCTTTTAATATCGAATAAATAAAAAAAATAATTTTCACCATGTTCTAGTAATATTTTGTAGGAACGCTAAGACCTCATTTTTTCCGATAGTTAAAAAATTCATCCGAAAAATCATCTGGCTGTCTTTATATGGTAAAACAAACTTCATATATGTTGATTCTTTTGTCTCAAGGGTCTGTTCTATATAAATAAGAACCTCGTCAGCAATATACTTCGGTAAAATCTTATTTATACTTTTTCCTATAAGCTTTTGAGAAGACGATATTAAATCAAATACTTTCTCTATTTTTTTATCGAATTTTACATCTTGAAAAATCCCCTCTATTGATATCCTAAAAATCGAAAATGGAATATGTTCAAGGAGGATAGTATTTTGGTATTCACTTTTTTTCAGATCTTCTTGATTCTGCATTTTTTCTATTGATGCCCCTATTTCCAAACCAATTGAAATTAACAAATCCATATCTTCAGCTGAAAGTGTGGTAGGATGATTGAAAAGCATAACTATTGATCCCATTATCTCAAACTTAGAGAATAAAGGGATTACCGCACTAGGGATTGATTCATAGCCGATTAAAAAGCTTTTAATGAATTCTTGGAAGTTTTCATTGACTAACGCTACTCCCTGTGTATAAACAATCTTAAAAGATTTTTCGTTTAATTTATGACATTTATTGTTTTCAAAAAAGAATTGTGGAAGTCCCTTATGTGCTTTAATCGAAGCCATGTTTTGAGATTTGTCTACTAAATAAATGCAACAACCTTTAAGATCTAAAAAATCTATAATTGCGCTTATAATCTTATTTACTAGGTCAGTTAAATCTATCGCTCGGTTGGCAATACTTATAAATTTATTCATTGTATCAATTTTTTTAGAGTGTTCCTTAAGTTTTTCTTCTATTTCATGTATATCAGAAAGATCATGGAATATATATTGAATAAAAAAATCATCCCCCATCTTAATCTCATTTACACTTACTTCAAGATATAGGGGTTGATTTGTTGATTTTTTAATTCTTGAAATAATTGGAGGT